>Ga0056120_1000094_pt1 | contig 17300 bp, 20 predicted proteins | sample WorMettaBAHAMAS2_FD_71121 | JGI IMG/M metagenome (GOLD analysis project Ga0056120, IMG submission 71121) | Marine gutless worms symbiont microbial communities from Max Planck institute for Marine Microbiology, Germany - Olavius tantulus BAHAMAS.2 ...
CAGAAGATTGCGCAACTAAATGTAAAAGAACAATGAAACACGAAAAGTGTTACCTATGTCTCCGAACACGTGTCACCCTTGTCCCCGGTCCGTACACCCATCAAGGGGGAGGACTATATTGTCTTCCTCCACCGGCGGCCTGTGGTGAGCGGAGTCGAACCACTTATGGTGAGCCGTGCCGAACCACCTGTCATGAGCAAGGTCGAATGAAAGGAAGCCAGAAGGAGGAGGTATATTTTTGTTTATAGGCCCGTTTCTTTAATTTGTTCCGATTTACGCCGGTCGCGGAGCGTCTCATTTCCCAGAAGGGAGGACCGGCTTCCCGCTTGACCCTTGGATCTATTTCTCTTATGGTTGCCGCTAACCCAAAAGAATCCATTTCCGGTTCCCAACATTTAATTTCGCTCCTCTCACGGTGCCGGGGAACGCCTTCGTGACAGCGAAGGCTCCAACAAACACCCATCACACGGGTTGCTACCGACCCGGCGAAAGGACTTCCAACCCATGAACAATCTGATTAAGTGGACCCTCATCTGCTGTGCCTGCATGATGGCATCTGTCGGCATAATGCCTGCCGCTGATGCTTCGAACGCATCCGAAACCGCCGTGGCTACCGTCAACGGGACGCCCATTACCCGAGAAATGTTGGATCGGAGTATGGACCAGCGTCGGGCGCGGTTGGCAGCCCAGGGGCAGCGGGTCGACCCCACCCAACTCGCCGCATTGGAAAAACAGGTACTCGAGGAACTCATCAACGGAGAAATTCTCTATCAGGAAAGCGTCAAACGAAATATCACCATTTCGGACGCCGAGCTCAATGAGCAGTGGATCCAATTCAAAAGCCGATTCCCGGATCAGGCCACGTTCGACCGGGAACTGAAGCAGCGCGGGTTAAGTGAGTCCGCATTGAAAGAGCAAATGCGGCGGAGCATGCAGGTTAAAGAACTGGTGACCTCGGCATTCGTCGCCAAAATATCCATTCCCGACGCTGAGATCCGGACCTTTTATGATCAGAATAAGCAACTTTTTCGCGAACCGGAAACCGTCAAGGCAAGCCATATCCTGATCAAAGTCGCCCCCCCCGACGATGAAACGGCAGACGCCAAGGCATTCAAGAAAATTCAAACGCTCAAAAAAAAGCTGGACGCCGGTGAAGATTTCGCCACATTGGCCAAAGCGGAATCGGAAGGACCGAGCAGCGTCCAGGGGGGGAGCTTGGGGTTTTTCCGCCGTGGCCAGATGGTTAAACCGTTCGAGGATAAGGCATTCAGCCTCAAAGTAGGAGAAATCAGCGACCCGGTTAAAACCCGATTCGGATATCACCTCATCCTCGTGGAAGACCGCAAACCGGCTCGTGCCATTCCCTTCGAAGAAACAAAGGACCGTATCCGCCAGGTATTGACCCAGCAACAGCTCCAAAAAGAGGTTTTCAGTTATATTGAATCCGAGAAAAAGGCATCCAAAATTGAAAGACTCTTGAAGTAAACGGGTCGCTGACATCCCCATCCGATACTCCGAATACCGGTCAGGGGACGATGCCCCCCGCCGATGCGGCACGCCCGTTCACCAGAGCTTATTTCAACTTGACCCATTATCGGCATCTTGCCTATGATACTTTTCTATCTGTATTAAAGAGAAGCGGTTACGAACCATTCAGTTCTGATCAGCTGTACGTATCTGCAGCGATATACCGTGGGATGAAAGGGCGCCGATATCGGAGAAAGGAGGCCACTGTTGAAGGGGACGGTAAAATGGTTCAACAATCGGAAAGGTTACGGCTTTATCTGTAAGGAGGACGGCAACGACATTTTTGTTCACTATTCATCGATTGATGCCACCGGATTCAAGACCCTCGACCCGGGAGAAGAAGTTGATTTTGAAGTCGAAGATACCGATAGGGGGCCCGAAGCCAGAAACGTTAAACGGCAGTAAATTACCAGAGCAAATTGGGTTGGGCATCTTGCAGGGGATCGGCAAGGTGCCCGTTCTGTTGTCAGACAGGATTCAGTAATGGTTTCCGATCGCACCGGATCGTTTCCGAATCGATCGAAATTTACCGATGATACATAGATGATACAGGCTGCAAACCTTGGACCCCGCCACCGGGCCAGCCCGGACATTGCACCAAGAGGAGAGGTTCCATTAAAGGAGATCCGAATGAATCTTAGCGACTTGATGCCACTGGCCAAGTGGGAAGACATCGAAAAAGAAATCAATCAGAAATATGGCCTGGATGCCAACTTCTTTAACATCGACGGCATCCGGATCACCAGCTTCCGGGAATGGGCCAATCGGCTCTGCCCCACCATAAAGGCCACAGACAAGGGACAGAGCTTTATCTGCGCAGTGGCCCACATGAGCGTGGCAGCGGAAGCAAAACATGATCGAGCACCCAAGATCGAAGAATGCGACGGCGGGCTACTGAAGATTGTCGTGCCGATCTTTGTGGGTAACGAGTTTGTGGGCGCCTTTGGGGCGTGCGGATTTATTCTCGATGACGGCGAAGTCGACACGTTCCTGATTAACAAGGTCACCGAGATTCCCGAAGAAGAGTTGGAGGCCCTATCCGAAGGCATCCAAACCATATCCATGGAAGCGGCCGAATCGTTGGTCGCCGATGTTCAGGATAAAATCAGCGCCATCATCTCTGAATATGAACGTCAACAATCCGGCATGAAGTAATTCAGATGAAAACAAACTCCACCAACTCAAGCTATTTCATATCATGAGGGTTAACCCGGACATTGCATGAAATGTTCGGGTTAAAAGCCGAGAACCAACCCTGGCTTTTTAAAGAGCATGAATCGGAAGAGTGTATTGAAGCGGGATCGGAGCGCCCGAAGTTCCTGACGAACGGGGCCCGTGTTGCCGCAGAAGGTGGCAATGCATTTGTGGGGTTTGGTACCGGGCGGGAACATGCACGGGCCGGTACCATTCTTAAGGAACACACAGTTGGCAGTAAACAGCGATTCGTTCTCAGCACATTCAAAGATTGTTTCGCCCATGGATCCAGCCCTCGATAAAATGAGGACCGCATCGGTGAGGGTAATGAGTTCGTCCGGATAGACATTTCTACAGCACAAACCTCTGCACTTGGTACTGCACAGCGTCAGTAAATCCGAGGCGGCAGCCGAAAGATTCTGTTCCGCCATCTGGATCGATCTGCCGATCTCATTTAACGCCGCGCCATCAATCGAATTGAGTGCCTCGACAATCTGTTGAGCTCTATTGAATTTGTATCGTAAACTCATGTGTCCGTTGGCCCGTCTGCCGGTCAGCCCGCTTGTCCGGCGAAGCCCGGAGGGCTGAGACGAGTATGCCGGTTTGTTAGCGGAGAAAGTCATTTGCCGCCTTTCGGCGGCGTCATTGAGTCATCCGCTCCGCTGCGCTGCGCGAAACGTCATTCGTTGCCCTTCGAGATTTAGTTCCAATTTATGCCGTTAATCTTTTACTTTCAGCTTTCAGCCCGCCAAAGGCGGGCAAGCTTTGAACTTTCACTTCTTCCAGTATCCAGAGGCAGCCAAGCCTTTAGATGGCAAACGGAATAATGTTCAGAAGCCGTTCCACGAATTCCGAATGAAACACGTCTTCCGGTGGTTCACTGAAGAGAATCGGTCCTTCCGGATTGTCGAACACATCGGCGTCGTCTTCGGGGCTATCAAAGTCCGGATCCGTATCCCTCAGGTCATCCCAAAGTGCAGAGCTGGACATGGTATCTGAAAAATTTTCAGCCCACTCCGGCCAGAAGGTTGCCGAGCGTTCCACAAACTCCTCCCAATAGCCTTCGGCGAATATATCCAGGGTATCATTGTGGTCTATGATATCGGAGAGGGCCGCGGTTTCGGCGTCGGATCCGGTATCCTCAACTTTGTGGATTTCCGTCTGCAATGCATTCTGTTCAGAGGCAGCCAGATAATCTCCGAAATATCCTCTTAGAAACAGAAGCGCATCCAGCTTGTGGGCAAATGCATAGACTTCATCGGATTCCGACGTCGGACCCGGAAAGAAGGAGGTTTCCGGATCCGGAGAGGCGATGGCATTGCCCCGGGCACGATGGATATCATCCTTGGTGCAGGATTGGTCAATCATGGGGCGTCCTCTGGGTAGGACCATGTATACGGTCATGGAACTGTTAATGCGATAATGAATCCCCGATGAATTTGCAATACAAAAAAACGCGCCGAAATCGTGCTGTCTCTGACGGAATCGCCCACTTAATCGGAATCGGCGAGACATGGATTTGAAATACAATATACGTTATAGGTAGTTTTTGGCGCCGTCAACCGCCAGCCACAGCGTTCGGCCCGGAAAAGGCGGAGAATTAAGGTGAAGCCAACGGATCAACTCCCCCGTGAATCTGAACATACAAGGAGGGACAACATGCCGGAAAAGGTGGTCATCGTATTGTCAAGCGGTACAAATGATCCAAATCGGGCGACCCGCGCCATTCACCTGGCATCCATCGCCCACAGAGAGGGTAAAGAAACCACCCTGTTTTTACTGGACGAGGGAGTATATCTGGCCAAACAGGGCATTATTACCCACGTTCGTGCGGCTACCGGTGATGTGGCCGACGATCTGCTGACATACCTGCAGGCCAACGAGGTCCCGATTCTGGTGTGCACCCCCTGTGCCGAAGCCAGACAAATCCAGGATGGAGATTTGATTGACGGCGCCCGCATGGCGACGGCTGCGGATCTGATCAACATGTCATGTGCGGCAGATGCAGTGATCAGCCTATAGTCCCGGCCCGGACGCGTTAGCCCCTCATGGCCCGTTCGCCCAACGAGCAGCCGGCATGATCTCCGACAATAGCATGGGCAAAGATAACTTCGAGCAAATGGCGTCCGCAACCGATTCGGTGGCACGGCTGTTCCTTGACAGGGTTCAACCCAATCTAGTAGTCCAATTCTGAATTCGAACACTCCACAGGTCGAACACATGGAAAACAGACACGTATTGATTATTGGTGGCGGGGTGGCCGGCCTGTCGGCAGCCCTGGACTTAGCCCGGTTCAACATCCACACGGTGGTCGTTGAAAAATCGGACTTTCCCGGTGGGCACGGGATACAATTTTCCTGCAAAGCCTCGGATCGCTGCGTGAAATGCGGGGCCTGCGTCGTGGAAGAAAAATTGCAGCAGGCATTGGACCATCCGAAGATACGCCTGATAAACGGGGGCCGGATCGACCGCATGCAACGAAACGGCCGCTTCAATTACCAGATTCACTGCAAACCACAATACATTGATCCACAGAAATGCACCAACTGCGGCGAGTGCAAGGAGGTTTGCCCGTCCACCAACGCCATCCGGCGGGGAACCTCGGCTCACCACTCACCCTTTTTCGCCATCCAGGAATCCGCTTGTCGGTACATGAAAGATAAATCCTGTACGGCATGCCGGGATACGTGCCCGGAGAGCGCCATTGATCTGGATGGGGAGCCAACTACCGTATCCGGGGAAGCGGATGCCGTCGTCGTTGCCACAGGATTCAAAGCCTTTGATCCTGGTGAAAAACCCTATGGCTACAAGATGTTTCCGGATGTGGTGACCAACCTGGAGCTGGAACGGATGCTCCGGCAACAGGGTCGCGTCATCCGACCATCCACCGGGGCGGCACCCGGCTCCATCGCCTTTGTCCAATGCGTCGGGAGTCGGGATGCCAAACTCAAACATCTGTGGTGCTCTAAAGTATGCTGCGCGTCGGCCCTGAGAATGGCACTTCGAATTCGGCGGCAACAACCGGAAACCGTCATTTCCCTATTTTACATCGATATCCAAACATTCGGGAAGGATTTCGAGACCTTCTACCGGGAGGCCAGGGAAAATCTCCGGTTCATCCGGGCCATTCCCGGAGACATCGTTCAAAATGACCACCAAAACCTCCAGGTGACGTTTTTCAACAATGAGGAGCGCCGGTCCGAAGACGCGGTCTTTGATCTGGTGGTCCTTTCCGTCGGCATGCAACCTTGCGATAATTCTGATCCACTTCCCGAATCCTTGTCCCTGATTCCCGGAGAATCAGGCTTTGCGTTGCCCGCCCACGGGGAGGCCGGAGTATTTACGGCGGGAACTGTCGAAGGACCGATGGGAATCGCTGAATCCATCGCCAGCGCCGGTGAAACGGCATGGCAGGTCCACAACTATCTCAATAACACGCCCCCACTCTCGGGAAGCGACTCGCGGGATTGATGGTCGAAATGATTCGGCCTGAACTCATCGGAATGACGGAGTACTGACGTGTCTACAACAGAAAACTGCTCGGTATTGATCATCGGAGCCACCCCGTGCGCCGTTCACATCGCCAGGGATCTCTCCACAGTGGGAAAAGATGTCACCCTGGCTTCCTCCGATACACTGTCCGACCTGAGAACGGTCGTGGACATGCTGGGAGCCAACCGGGTCTTGCCAGAGACCGATATCGTCTCGATAGACGGTGCCGTGGGAAATTTTTCGGTCCGTTTGGATGAGAACGGCAAAGACGTTCATCTCAACCCAGGGACTATTGTGCTTGCCGAAGCAGATGTGCGCATACCGAATTTTCAAGAGTACGGCCTTTCGCCCGAACCTCCGGTGTTTTCCCATGAAGATATTCAAGCGTACTTAGGGGGCACTCCCGAAAACGGCTTCTCGTTGGAGGGGGTTCGGCATCTGGTCTTTCTGCACGGCTTGATCAGCGAGAGCCACCCCCTGATCACGGCAGAGATAATGAGCTGGTGCACCGTTCTTCAGCGCGAGCACAACGTGCAAACCTATGTGTTGACACGGAATCTGAAGGTCGCCGCCGACGGTCTAGAAGTATTGTATCGAGAATCCAAAGCCGCGGGGACCACATACGTAAAGTTTGCAGAGGCCGGACCCGTCATCAAATACGATGGGGACGGCAACGTTCTGATTGAATTCGACGATGACGTTACCGGGCTGCCCCTTACCCTGACCCCTGACACCGTTGTTGTGGATCAGACCATCCGGCCATCAGAAAGGGCCATCGATGCCGGTCGCCGCCTGGGCATAGAGACGGACTCCAACGGATTCGTGCAGGGAGACAATGTTCACCGGTTGACTGTGCGGACAAATAAAAAGGGCATCTTTGTTGCCGGCCCCGCCCGGGCGATCTCATCTGTCCGGCACCAACGGATGGATGCGGCCAACACGGCCGTTTCGGTAAATGACATCCAAAGTTCTGTCCCGATATCGGACGATCGTGCCGTGATCGATCGATGGCAGTGTGTCCGATGCCTGACCTGCTATCGTGTCTGCCTCCATGGGGCCATCCATGTGGAGGGCCGTGTGACGGTCCTGCCGGAGGCCTGCGAGGGGTGCGGCATATGCACCGCAGAATGCCCTCGCCACGCCGTCACTCTGTCGGATCTGGACCCATCCAGGCTGAGTCGACCGCTTCCGACAAATGCAGATTTGAATGGGGCGCAGCCGGAATTCACCCCAATGATCGCTGTGTTTTGTTGCAGCCGATCCGGGACCGGGGCGGCCGACCTGGCGCGATGTATGGGGTATGATCTGCCGGAACGGCTCACAGTTCTGGAGATACCCTGCGCCGGGGGCCTGTCCTACGATCATGTGTTTGCAGCGTTTCAGCGCGGTGCGGACGGCCTCTTGGCACTCACCTGTCACACGGATAATTGCCATTCCAATACCGGCAATACATATGCACGGCATCGGCTGGAACAGCTATCGGCAGTCTTCCGGCAAATGGGGTTCTCCACTGAACGCCTCCGGTGGCATAGCCTGGCCTCCAATATGGGTGCCGAGTTTGCCGAATTTGTTTCGGAGTTCGAATCGCAGCTGCGGAGACTCGGGCCCAGCCGTGTAAAGGTCGGATCTTAAATCCGGGGAGTCATCACCTGAAGCTGCCGTTACCCGCAACAGGGCAACTCAACCGAACCAGAGGATAAACGAATGGGTTCTGACGATCGAATGGAAATAACGCAATTCGACCTTGGCCGGTGCCGGTCCTGGCCGTATTTGCAGGATTATTGCATGACATGTGGACTCTGTTCCAGCACATGCCCGGTGTCGGGTGTGGACGGATTTGATCCAAGGAAGGTGATCCGTATGATCTCCTTCGGGCTCGAGGATGACGTGGTCACCTCCCGATGGCCGTGGATATGCACCATGTGTGGTAAATGCGAACAGGTCTGCCCCATGGAGGTTCAAATCGCCGATGCGGTTCGAAACGTCCGATCCCTCAGGAGACGGGAAGATGTTCCGGGGATTCTCCACACAGGTCTCGAGGCCGCCATTGAAACCGGTAACAATCTGCGGCTGCCCCAAGAAGATTTTGTGTTTATCCTGGAAGACGTGGCCGAGGAAATCGCCGAGGAAGAGGGGTTCGGAGATTTTACGGTGCCCATCGACAAGAAAGGTGCGCGGCTACTGACCACCATCCACAACAAGTTGGTCAACACACACACCGATGATCTAAAGCATTGGTGGAAGATCTTCCATGTCGCACAGGAGGACTGGACCGTGGCCTCGGAAAACTGGGAAGGCGCCAGTTGGGGATATTTCACAGGGGATGATGAGGCCATGAAAATCATGGCCGGCCGCATCATCGAACAGATGGAGCGTCTGGAGATTGACACGCTGCTCTGGCCCGAATGAGGCCATGCCTATCTGTCAACCCGGTCCGGGTTGGAAAAACACTATCCTGAAGCTCTGGAAAGATTTAACTTTGTCACCGTCTTTGATCTGCTTATCGACTATATCGAAAGCAGTCGCATCAAACTCGATAATCGCCGATTCACCCAACCGACCACCTATCACGACCCGTGTAATTATGGGAGAAAGGCGCAGATGCGTTTCAGGCACGGATTCTTTGGAGAGCCACGATGGATACTGTCTCAGTGCATCGAGGGCTGGAAGGAGCTTCATCCGACCCGGATGAACCAGGTCTGCTGTGGCGGCGGGGGGGGCACCCTGACCACCGGCTATAATGAGGAGCGCGTCTTTTATGGTAGAAAAAAGATGGAACAAATCAAACGCACGGCGGCCCAGACGCTGGTCGTGCCATGCCACAGCTGCCACGGTCAGCTCAACAACATCAAAGAGCATTACGACATGGCCGGTCTGGAGGTGAAATACCTCTGGGAACTGGTGGCGGACTGCCTCATACTCTAAATCGGCACGGGGTTAAGATCATCGTCACCCGGATTTTGTCGGATCCCATCGGAGCACCTTCGCGATGACAGCTTCCCAAATCCGGACATTGCACCATACCGCGAGTAACCCCACCAAACCGGTGACATGCATAGATACAGAAAATTCACCGAAATTTCCTTCAGAACCTGCATGCGAAATGGAGGCTGGATCGGCGGGTTGCAATCCGCCGCCGCTATCCTAGCGGTGGGTGCCCTGTTATTCGGCTGCGCGGCTTCCCGACAGGAACACTTGATCTGGGAAGCATTCGGGAACCAGACATTTCCTTCCGAATGGACCGCTTCCGGACATGCTCCTCTGAACAACGGGGTTTACCGCGAACCGGCAGCACCGGGGTCTGCCTCGGAAATCGTCGTCCGACTGACAGAGCATCGTGCGTTTGGAAATTCAGAGGGCCGACCCGCGGCGGCCGTCGTATTGGTGACAGATCCGGGAGGCAGCGGCAGTTTTTACAATCTGGCGCTTTTGCAACGCGACGGCGAGAAGTGGACGGTGACCCGGCCTGTCCTCCTGGGGGATCGTATCCGCGTCACGTCTCTGAGCTTCGGTGAAAACAGCCTCCGGATAGATATGGTGACCCACGGCCCGGGCGATGCCATGTGCTGTCCGACCCCGAAAAGCAAGCGTTCGATTTCGGATCGAGGGCGGACAACTGCGGAAAACCCTTCCGCCGGAGGCCATGCCGCTGACCGGAAGGATCTGGAAGTGGCTTGGAACCAAACATGGCGATGGCAGCAAGGCGGTTCCAGAACATCCGGAAAACTATACCATTGAATTTCTGGAAAACGGCTTCGTCCGCATCAAGGCCGACTGTAATTCTGCCGGCGGGGGATTCACAGTGCATCAGAACCGGATCGCCATAGACCTGTCCTACTCCACCATGGCGGCCTGCCCGCCATCATCCCTGGAACGCATTTTCACGCGGGATATTCTTGTGGCCGATCAATTTTACCTTCACAAGGACCAGTTGCGCCTCAAGTTAATCGACGCATCGGGGAGCATGTTTTTCCGACCATGATAATCCCATGCAACGAATTCCTAAGAACGGGACGATGTGGCATCGAAACCAAAAACCCTCGAATAGCAAACAATACAAAATATGGCCCGGATGGTGATGACAGTGGAAAAAGCGAGGAGACGTGGTTAAAATACTGCTGATTGGAATGGGGGGATTTATCGGGGCTATCCTCCGATACGTCGTCGGAGGCGCCGTTCAAGGACTGTCGAAAAGCGCCATGTTTCCCATCGGTACCCTGGGTGTCAACATGATCGGCTGTCTATTGATCGGTTTTTTGTCGTATCTGGTGGAATACCGATCCATGTTATCGGTGGAACTCAGGGTGTTTCTGATGATCGGTCTGTTGGGCGCCTTTACCACCTATTCCACCTTTGGAAACGAAACATTCGAATTGATGCGCGAATCCAGCTACCTGCCGGCATTGATCAATGTCGGCGCCCACCTCGTATTCGGACTCACGGCCGTCTGGCTGGGGAGGGCCATCGGGTTTGCGATCTGGAGGTAGATCCTATGAAACTACCCGAAGAAGGCTCGCTGTTAAGGATATTCATCGGCGAGAGGCACAAATACAAAGGCAAGCCCCTTTATGAGTGGGTGGTCTTACAGGCACGGGAATACGGCCTGGCCGGTGCAACGGTTCTCCGAGGGATGATGGGGTTCGGGGCCAACAGCGTCATCAAAACATCCAAAATTCTCAGATTGTCCGAAGATCTGCCCATCGTCATCGAATTGGTGGATGCGGAAGACAAACTAAAAGATTTTTTATCTACCATCGAATTTGCCATCTCGGAAGGGTTGATTACCTATGAGAAGGCAAACATTATTTTCTATAGAAGCCGCAATTCCTGACCCGAGCAGGGCCTCAAACCGTCTCTGCCGAACCTGAGCCGCCATCACAGCGTCGCCGAACATCCCTTCCGTTATGTTTGCCATGGTCCGCTTGCCGGTTCCGAGAAGACAAAGAAACGTCGCCCCAAAAAATTGAGTACGAACATCAACAGGGAGGCGATTCCTTTCGCCAGGACCGGAGCGGTCCCTGCGGAAACCAACCATCGCGTGACGGACAGATCCACCCACCCGATAACGGCAATGAGCATAAGATATATCATGACCTCCGTCACAGAGTTCCATTGGGCGGTATGCCGGAAAAGAAGCAGCACACATAGCACATAGTTTAGTCCGGCCGCTGCCAGGAACGCCGCGGGGGTGGCCATGGTGATATCCAGCCCCCCGTGGAACAAGACAAGGAACAACATCAGATTGAATACCGCAGAAACGCTCCCGATGAGGAAGTAGAGCAGAAATTGGACCGGTAGCGGCGCTTTGTGTGCGTTGTATCGAAGAATACAATACAGGGCCCGCAATCCGTCTTTGGGACCGATTTTCTTTCCTTCGGAATAGGTCCGCCCATAGTAGGAGATTCCCATCTCGTATATCCGCAGGCGTTTTTGGGCGATTTTTGCGATGATCTCCGGCTCGAAACCGAAACGGTTCTCCCGGAGGGAAATGCTTTGGATCACATCGCGGCGGAATACCTTGCAACAGGTCTCCATGTCTGTCAGGTTCAGGTCGGTAAAAATGTTCGACAGGAAGGTCAGAAATTTGTTGCCAAGGGCGTGCCAAAAATAAAGCACGCGGTGGGCCCCATAGGATAAGAATCGGGATCCGAAAACCACATCCGCCTTCCCGCTCCGCAAGGGCTCCAGGAGGCGCTTTAGATCGGCAGGATCATATTCCAGGTCGGCATCCTGAACGGCCACGAAATCCCCGGTGGCCAGTTGGAAGCCCGTTCGAAGCGCCGCTCCTTTTCCTTTGTTCCTCTCATGGGAAACCACATTTATGTTCGGATGACGCTCGGAGATGCCCCGGGCCACCGACAAGCTGTTATCCGAGGAGCCGTCATCGACAATAATGATCTCCAGGGCCGTTTCTTCATCTTCGATCTCCAATACTTTCTCGATGCACGTCCCCAGAGAGTCCTCCTCGTCGTAACACGGAACCACAATGCTGAGCCGAACCCGTTTTTTGTTCATAATCCGTTTCCAAACCTAAAAGTATGGGCAACCCCTTCCTGCTAAAGGGCCGCGTCACGCCGGTCAACGATCCCTCGCCGAAATCCAAAGGCCACGGGTGGGGCCGACGATGCCACCCGCCATGTGCGAGTCCGGCGCCGGATAGCGGTTCACCCCCAGGTCAAATCAGACCGGTTGTGCCAAAGATTCCCAGTTTTCCGGATACACCCCATGCGTCGACCACTGTATAGTAGCACCTGAAGGGCCATCATAAAAAGCAGGATGTCCGGAATCAGGGTCAGCCAGGAAGACCCGGATCGATCATCGCCGCTGATTGAAAAGCATCCGCAGTCAAATTCGATGCCCCGAATCAGGTTGATGGCAATGGCGATCATGAATCCTGTTAACATGGCCATAATCAACAACGCCGCCGAGCGGGGGTAAACACCGATCAGGATCGTCAACCCCGTCACCAACTCCATGTAGGGTACAAAAATCGCGATAAGATTAATGGATACATCCGGAAACAGAAAATACCCATAGACAATTTTGGCAAAATCGGCCGGCGCAGCAATTTTGTAAACACTGCTGTAGACAAATGTCAGCCCGAGCAGCCACCGCATCACCATCTCAGTGACCGGATGTGCCATTAATTTCGCCATTCGTCTCTAACCTTTTTTAGGATCCCAAGTGGTCAATCCATCCATCATGAAAGCAGCCGCCAACCACCTCATCGCTTATTCAACGGGGTACCCGGCGTCCATCCAAGGATCAAACCCGTCTGTCAAGACCCGAACCGTTTGAAAGCCGGATTCCAGGAGGAGTTGGGCGAGGTGATGGCTGTCCTCGCACAACCGGCCCGAGCAGTATATCACCAGCTTTGTTTCCATGGGATGGGTCTCCCAAAAATCGCAGATATGCTCCTCAAACCGGTGCACCGGTAGGGAAACGGCACCCTGGATATGCCCCGCCTGATAATCCGCCTCCCGGCGGGCATCGACAAACAGATGGTCCCCTTGATCGAAAATCGCTTTCGCGGTCTGGAGATTCTTGATTTCCAGCTCGCGATGCACCACATCGTCCTTTGCCCTTGCAGATACAACGCCCAAGCGGGTGTCCCAATCGCCCACCAAGGCGATGCCCCTGGGCGATAGGGAATTTCCCAGAACGGCCAGAAGGAGGGTCACCAACAATATTGTCCCGATCTCGCGGCTGATCCTAAAAATCGGCATCGAGGCTCCATTCGTCGGATTCCGACCGTTTGCCCGGAATCCCATTTCGGCAAAAGATCTTCTCACCATTGAAGGGGTCTGGGTGCTTTCGAAAATGCAGCGCCGTGTGCAACCATGAAGACCACCTTAGACACAAATGCATAATCATACCCAATCCGATCCTCTGGCGTCAACTGGGCAGAAATCGGCCCGCCTAAAACAGAAAAAGGGTTCCTTCAGGAGCCGTTTCTGTAACCTTGGGACTTCTTCAGGGTCATTAAGGTCCATGCACCCGGGAGATCGGAATTTCGTGGACAACCCAATGAAATAGTTCTATACAAAGGAGAAAATAGTGAAAGAAATCATAGTGTTTTTAGTTGTTGTGGGGGTCTGGCTGCTGCTCCAGGGGGTTATTCTACCCAAGTTGGGCGTCTCCACATGAATGCGCCAGGCTTGTCAGGTGACAAGAAAAACGGACGATGCAGACCAAACGGAAGAAACCGATCAAGCGGGACGAGGATTACGATCTGATCCAGGCCATCAACGAGGGCCGACCGGACCTATTTGAGGAACTGGTCCGTCGGTACGAAAAACGGATATACAACTTCGGCATGCGGATGTGCGGTAATGTTCAGGATGCCGAGGATATGGTGCAAGACACTTTTTTAAATGTTTACAAGTATTTGAAGTCTTTTCGGTACGAGACCAAGTTTAAAAACTGGATCTACCGGATTGCATCCAGCGTGTGCATCAAGAAACGCCGGAAATCAAAATTCGCCCCGGACCGAGAGCTTTCCCTGGATGAACTGGTTCCCGGGAAAAATGGCGGTATCCCGCGTGAAATCCCGGATTGGGCGTCTGTTCCTCTGGATCAACTGCTGAATGAAGAACTCGCCAGCAGGATCAAGGAGGAAATCCTGACCCTGCCGGATAAATACCGGATGGTGTTGCTACTAAGGGATATTGAAGGATTTAGCACGGCGGAGACCGGCCAGATACTCGATCTAACGACATCCAACGTCAAGGTCAGACTTCATCGGGCACGGATGTTTTTAAGGGACAAACTGAAACAATACTTTGACCATGACGACCCATCATAACGACGAAAAATGTATGGCGATCTTCGAAAAACTTTCGGAGTACATCGACCGCGAACTGGACGGGGCGAGCTGTGAGGAAATCGAACGTCACCTGGACGATTGCCAGTGCTGTCATGCCTGCCTTGAAACTCTGAAACGGACCGTCGCTCTATGTCGAAAAACGAAACCGGAACCGGTGCCCGACACGTTATCGAATCGACTCAAAGAGCTGCTCCGCGACCTGCAATGACATCGGCCCCGATGTCATGGTGATGCGTTCCCACCCATCGACGGATATTAAATCCGGCTTACCGACAAACCCTCTCCAATCCATTGCCACGATCCGTAAGGCCCCGTGAACGGTCACCACCGCGGATGCTGAGTCATAGTTGGCCCGACCTTTGCGTTAAATATCCCTATTGACGGATGCACCTCCATGGGGATGGTGGCCAGGTCGATAGATTTTATGGTATTTTAGAGTTTACGCGGGTTCCGGGAGGATATCCCAGAGACAGGGACAACCGGTCCATACAAATCGGCGGCTTTCGGATTGACATAATTGTCTGCCATTGAATGGATTCGATGGGTTTGGAACGAAACAACCAGGAGTTATCGATGAGTAATATGGAAGAAGTTTTAGACGGGGAAGCGTCTGAATTATATAAACTTCTGCATGGGATCGACACCGATTACAATAAAAATCTCATGTCCGAAACCATCGAAGCGGAAAAAAAGCGCACCGATAACGCTTCTTCCATTATGATTGAATTGGTTTACCTCATCTCCACCTATTTGACCCATAAACAGGATCTCAAGAATAGAAAAACAGCTAACGCTTCATTCCGCCGTATTGTGGAGATGTATAAAATCTTGCACCAAACCGCGAGAACAAAGCACTCTCTTCTCATTCGATATCGAGGATTTCCGAATGATGAAAATGCCGATGCCACCCAGGATTACGAGATAATCTATGGAAACACCTCGATTGACTCTGCGTCGACGGCCGAAATGATGGTGCGCCTGGGGATGACCAAGACGACCCTGGCAGACCATTTACATGAGGCGTTTCAGGGTTTCTATCATAACAAAATCTACTCGTTGTACTTACGATACCGAGGAAACCATCAAAACGAAATCCGTCGATTTCAGGATTCCCTCCAGGTGCTGGCCCACTTCCATGAAGCTGCAGGATCCGATCAGACCCTCCGGTTTCAGAACCATGGGGGGGAAAGACCTGGCCTGCCCGTTGATACAAAACCATGAAGGCGAGCCGGATGAGAACCTCACCCTTCTGGGTATCAGCAACAAGATCAAACCGGACACGTTAGCATCAATGGTGAAAAAGATATCGGCTACCCCTTTGATCAGCCAGTATATGAGCGTCTATAACGCGATTTTTTCCGTCAAACAATTAAAGGGTCGGCTTATCCGACCGCCCATTGAAATCAACAATGTGGTCTGGTTGATGGCCGATCAGGAGAAGGAGGTACTGACCCAGAAAAAAAGCGAAGTGGCTCAATTTGCCATCAAGCATGCCGGCGGGTCTCCCCTCGAGGCAGCGAAAATCCTGAAGAGTGTTTACGGCAAGGACTACGAGAAAATCAACGCCAACGATCTCGGAGAGCGGCTCCAGGTCTATTCCGATTTTCTGCCGTCCGTAGACCAAGCGCCGAAAGCCAAAGAAATGAGAGAGGAGATTCTTGACAGTATCGAGCAGCGGCTCGACAAGGTAAAGGACCACGTCATTGATGAAATGTTCACCCAGGCACAAGCCGATGCCTATGGATCAGACCTGAAATCAGGATTTCTCGGCACCCTGCATGGAAAACTGTCCAATGCGGTGACGTTTTACAAGAAACGTATCGATACAAAAAAGAAGATGCGGCAAATCGTTGACAAAGCCGTTAAGTTCGACCTGAGTGATTTTGAGACCCTCTCAAAAGATTTTGAGATCAGCATTGAAGATGCCAAAGCCCTGATCGAGATGCTGAAAACCTGCTTTGATGAAGAAGGCAAATTCATCAGGGGCGCATTCCGGGCGATCCTGCCCGAATTTTCCCGGTACGAACGTAAAATATTCGAGTTTCTATGGCACTATCTCCGGGAATATGTCCACCATAGCGATCGTACGGCGTTTTTAAATTCGCTCCAGCTCCTGCTCGCCCGGATGCAGAAGCCGAAAATGGCGGTAAAAACGCTGCTGTCGGATTTTTACGAAGAACCCGAACAGATCAGCTATTCGGACACAAAGGCGCTCATGCTCTGCAGCCTTCTGATTCGCAAATACAACCAGGAGCTCGTCGATCTTGAATTCACCCCGGAAGAAATTCTGAAAGTCCAAGAAGGGTTGGACAAAGCGGTGGTGGATTACACGGCATGGCGGATCGGCAAAGATCAGAACAATTTTTTCGATAAGATTAAAGCGATCCATCAAACCTTGATCGAGGCGATCGATATCGGAAAGGATGAAAAATTCCCCCTGCCCCCGGATTATCTCTTAAAACTGGAACGGGAAGTGTATATTTTTCTATCCCTGATCGGCGGGGTAACCGCCCGCTCCGTGGTGATCAGCGCCTTAAAGGACTATAGCGATCCGGACTCGCCCCTGTACGGTGGGACCCACAGCATACAGTACGTCAACGTGTTGCTTCAGAATTTAAGGATCACGGTCCGAGGACTGGGACGGTGTACGGACCGGGGACAAGGGTGACACGTGTTCGGAGACATAGGTAACACTTTTCGTGTTTCATTGTTCTTTTACATTTAGTTGCGCAATCTTCTGGTTGCAAAAATAGATCTCAAA
>Ga0056120_1000096_pt1 | contig 17082 bp, 18 predicted proteins | sample WorMettaBAHAMAS2_FD_71121 | JGI IMG/M metagenome (GOLD analysis project Ga0056120, IMG submission 71121) | Marine gutless worms symbiont microbial communities from Max Planck institute for Marine Microbiology, Germany - Olavius tantulus BAHAMAS.2 ...
CAGAACTTTCAGCACCCGATATTCGACAGTTAATTTACCGCCTTTAATTTTCTGAACTTTTTGCATTTTGACAGTAAGGAGATCGCCCCTTGCGAAGGAAATGCTACTTTCCTGAACCGAGGTGATAAATGTGGCGTCACGCACATCGGCATAAAACGGCGTGTCGCCTTCTGTAAAGCGCCACTTGTTATCTTCAAGAAAAACAGGGCCCACCAGCTGAAGATTCGTATTATACGTGACATCGTCGAGTGGTTCTTCTTCCTCTTGCGGGGGAACAAAGTGGTCCTTGTCATCCTTTAGTACAGCGTAAAAGGCGTCCCCGTTGTCGATTCTGACCGCCTCAACCCCGTCTCTTTCCAGGGGCGCGGCAATTGCCTTCTCGACAGACACCCGAACCTTGTAGCTTTCCAGCAATCTTAGAGTATCCATTTCGACCGTAATGTTGCTGTTATCTTTAAAAATTGTTGCTTTCCCGTCTTCCGTCTTTTCAATTTTGCTTATCTTACGGCCCCGAAGCCATTGAATGACTTGAATTAGCCCAAAAACACCGTCTTTGACATTGATGCCCAGCATTGAAAGCACCGCAGCTGCCGACAATATCCTTTCATCCGACAAAAGCATCTGCAGCTGCGTGCCAAGACTTTGAATTACGTTTATGTCTACGCCGAAGCAGCCTGTCTTAAACGAGCCTTTTACGTTTACGACAACCCTTGCTTTGTCATGATTGAGAATCTTGTTCGCCTCCTCAATTGTTTCTGCCAATGCCAACAGGGAAGGAGCAAGATCCTTTGCGTCCATCTCGTTATTCTCAAGTGCGGGGCCATCATAAATTATCTGGAATTGTGCCATTGAGTCCATTAAGGCGTTCCCCCCTTTTCGTCTTTCGTTCTCCCTACAAACCAACCCCTGTTTCTATTATCGGTGCTCTTCATCAGGCAGGTCCGCCCCAAACAGTACTCTCAGCTTTTCGGTGACCTCCCACATGACCTGGGGCGTCGTTCGGCACTCAAAGCGTACGCGTCTGGCCCGCCAGTCCAGGCTTTTCAGTTGGTCGGACAACACCACCCCAGAAACGGCACCGGCGGTGGTAAGGGCGACCTCAAAGGGGTACCCCTTGACGCTGGATGTGATGGGGCAGAAAAGCGCCAGGCCGGGGCGGTGCCCAGCCTGCTCGTGCCCGGACTGGGGAGAAAAGTTCAACCAGACGATGTCGCCCCTGTCGGGCACATACGAAGTGTCTACCATTTTTCCGCGCCCACCGCGGGCCCGGAGTCCACCTCGGCATGGGCGTTCTCTGGGTTGATTTGCTCCACCAGGGCTTCGAGAGTAAAGGGTTTCTTTTTTAGAACCAGCTGGTTACCACAGGAGACAATCTCAATTTCCGCTCCTTCCTTGACGCCCCACTGCTCGACGATGGGCGGCGGTATCCTCAGCGCAAGGCCATCGCCCCATTTGGAAAGTTGCGTAGTCTCACCCATAATGGATCCCCCTTTCGTTCTCTGCTCGGCAGGCGTATGATCAAGGCCCCCAGTATCATCGTTACAAAAACAGTTGCCTTAATGTCATATTATGCAATAGGTTTTGTCAATGATTTTTAATGATAATCAGGGGTGCTTCCCGGCCGTGCAAAAACGAGCGTTTTTGCAATGCCCTCCCGAAGAGCGCCCCCTAACCCAAAAGAGAAAAAAGAGCCCATGGGTCGACAAGAGATCGTCCAAATTTGATCCCCTCAGGCGGCCGAGCGCGTGCTTTCACGATCGCGGCGCAAGGGCCCGTAAGAATCGTTGCAGGATAGGCGTAGGCCTTCATGCCGCCTGGGAGCTGAAACAAAATGGGTGATTTGAGCGCCGTATTCTAACTCTTTGGAAACACAGGGTGGGAGATTATCGCATTGTTTGCGAGATCCAGGACCATGATGCTGGCTGCAATCATCATTGAAACAGCTGAATTCCTGTTTGTTCAGTTTCATTTCGTAAAAAGCCATTTATAGGGCTGCTCGCCAGATTTTTCCAAGCCCTCCGGTCTCTATCAACGCTTTTGTTCCCATCGCCTCATCAATCATTTCCCCCTGCTTTTTTGACAGGCCGAACAGTCGGCCAACCAGCTTATTAATCTGAACCTCCAGGATCTTTGCGTAGTTGGTGATGTCCCCTATCCCTATCTTTGATGAGGGCGTTCCTATGCTTATTCTTTCGTTAACCTTCTTGACGAGATCTTTTGCCGTCTCATTATTCCAGTCCCTTTTTTGAATCATTCTCAAACTTGCCAACTGGTAATTGTCGAATTGCATTGTTCTTATGGCTTTGCAGTAGATGAACCTGTCGGCGAACCAGCTGCCCACATTTGAGTTGAGGATGCCGAGAAACAATTTTACCGGGAATTCCCCGATGTCCGTGTTCAATGCGTAGACGTTGCTGACGGTATCAACTGACAATACTCCTTCTGTGTCGTATGCTCCGATGAACCTTGGATGAGGGTGTGGGTGTAGGATGTGCGCGACTATCCGCTGCGCCATGATCTTCGGTCTTCTCAATGCTTCATGCTTTTCTAAAATCTGGGCGGCCTGTTTCAAAGATATCTTGTCCTCACTATCAAGCAGGGTGTATCCTTGTACGCTCTTTCCCCGGTAGACCTCGACTGTTCCGGTTGGCCTCAGCCACCTGGTAGGGACAGGTCCCCTTTCCAGTTTAAAAAAGTCTGACGCGCGCACGCTGTTTGAGGCTATTGTTTCGCCGACCTCAACCTCTTTTTTTGTTATATTGACAGGAAGGTTGTCAGAAAATGACAGCTCGCGAATTCCCCTGAACAGGTGTTGGCCTGTCTTGTGTATGTAGCCAGTATCAAAGCTTTTCTTTTTCCCATCGCACGCGATTATTACCTGCTCGATCTTTACTTTTTTGAAGGCCTTGGACGCATCAACCCCAAGAACGAAATCGTTTCTTAGCCTGTTGCGGGTTTCGAGCCACCTGTCCGAGTAGATTAGACTTTTTGGTACGATGAAACACCATCCGCCTTTATCGTTCACCAATTTTCTTACTCTGTCGATGAACAGGTTTGCCGTGTTGAAATTCTTTTTCGCAAGCGGGTATCTCCTGCAATAATTCTTAACCATGGCATCGAGCTTGGCCCCATATGGTGGATTGCCGAATATCAGGTCGAATCCTTTCTTCTTGAATATCTCGGGAAACTCGTTGTCAAAGTCAAAAGGTCTTATTTGTTTCCAATAATTCTTTTGGAACAACTTTTCTCGCACTATGTCTGGCGACACCAAAGAATTTCCCTGTTTGATATTCCGGTCCAGAATGGGCAGTACGGGTCTTTTTTTTCTGTTGTAGAACCGCTGTATCCTTTTCGGAGTCTCTTCGTTCAACACTTCCAGATACAGGCTGAATTTTGTGACATTGACTGCTTCAGGATCGATGTCGACTCCATAAATGCAGTTTTTGAGCAGCCTCAGTTTGGAGTTCAGCTTGAGCTTGAATCCGTTTTCGTTTCTTTCGAGATATTTTAAGCGCCACTCATCCCTGCCCTGGGATATTTCTGTCATCCATAGCACCAGGAATCTCAGGACAGCGATCAGGAAGGATCCGCTTCCGCATGCGATATCTGCTATTTTTAAATCAAAAATGTCTTCAGGTGTAAGTTTCTTTATTCTGCGGTCAAGCAGCCGGCGGATCATGAAACTGGAGATGTAAGCCTCCGTGTAATAAATTCCGCCCGCTTTCTGTACGTCTCTTTTCTTTGTTATCCGTATGTCACCGTTATCGAGCAACAGCCGGTGTCCGAGGAACTCTTCGTATATCGTGCCGAGCATCTCGATAGGCACATAGGCCAGATTATACGGGGAATGAGGCGGATAAGTGTTTCTTATGATGTCCGAGAGGATCGATTCATCCAATTCCATCTCAAGAGGAAAGGTTTTGTAGACAGCACCATTGAACAGGGTGTTCAGGGTTTCTCTTGTTCTGTTTGTTTCCTGCATCAGGCGTCCAGGATTCTTTGAAGCGCTCTCAAGAGCCTCTTTTAAAGAAACATTTTTTGGTGCTAGGCCGCGAGACTCAAGAACCCTTGTAAAGACAATGAAATTCAGCATGCGGTCGGCAAGCAAGGTTATTGTATCGATATCAAGCTTCGGCTCGCAGCGGTGCATGTTCTTTGCAAGACGTATTCGCCAATTGTCGAGCTGTGACAGGAAAAACCGGTCTATCGGTTTTACACCGGAAACTCTTGGAAACAGCTCCAGATCAACACCACAGATCTCCCTGTTTTTTTTCTTTATGCTTTCTTCGAGGCTGTCAAAAGAACCTTTTCCCACGGCCTCTTTTCCGAGCAACGCTTCTACGCTCTCCCAATTGTTCATGCAATCCGAAAGACCAAGCTTGACCACCACCTGATTGCTGATACGCGGATCCGCAAGGTTTTCGATTGGCGTATTCCGGCAATCGACGATCCAGATGTTCATGAAATTGCACAAGAGGGAGAAAGAGTGGCCGCTGCTGTACCCATAGACCCATGCCTGATGAATGTCCTGAAGCGAAAAGTCGGGTTTTACCTTTTTGGTCTCCATAAAAAATTTTGAGCTTCCGTTCAGGCAGAACTTCAAATCAGGCCTTCCCGAGCTAATAGCGCTCTCCCTGTAGACTTCCAGTTCGGTAGGGCTTAATCCTTCGTTGTCCCAATTCCATCCTAAGGCTTTTGCCAAAAATGAGATATAGGTTTGTCGGATGTCGAATTCAGACAGTTTGCTGACAGCCGCCCAATCAGACATGAATGATTCGATAGTTTTTCTGAGTTTGATTGGGCATTTTGCCATGAGAATATCACCTCTAAATACTTGAAACCGCCCCACACAGCCCGTGGAGTGCGCGCTGGGCGTGCATTTGCGGTGCCGGCCGCCTGAGAGGCTCAAATTCGGACGATCTTCGGCCGGGGCATACCAGAGCATGGGCCCACTTAGGGCACCGCCCCAACTTTTCCTGAAAACACCCCGTTTTCGCCCCTACCCGTCCTGTCATGTAAAAAATTCGTTACAAAGCAAAGGCCAAGGGGCCGCGCAGAGAATTTAGTCGGGCAGGAGTCCGTGTGCGGTCCGCCGTAGCTTTGGCGAAGGCGGAACGGACATTGTCACTGCCCGAAACCCCGATACGGGAAGCACAATTGGCTCCCCCACAAAAAAAGCTGGGGGATTTTCAACACGCGGCATCGGCCAGCACGAAAGAGCGACCCCCGCGCTCACAGTGGCGCGACGCGAGCCGAAGGCAAGAAAATTTCAATTTTTCACGGGCGGGCGCGTCATTATAAAAATTTGATTGTGGTACCGCTGGGATAAGTTCCTTTTCGCCTTCGCTTGGTCTTGGGCCCTTCATCTGTTACCGTTATCTCGCCATTTTTTTCCATTGGTTTCAGGACAGGGATTTTATCATGAGTCTCTCTGAAAGGTGTTTTTACAATAACGAAATGTTCCAACTCCCCAACATCAACCCTTTTTCCTTTATACTCTTCAAGAATTAGCTCTTTCAGTTGTTGATAATTCGGTTCGGGCTCAAAAAGAATTGTCTGGTGAGGGTCGTATCTTGCGTCTGAAAATTCAAAAGAGCCAGCAGGGTCAACCTTCCACATTGATTCTTTCATCTTTTGCAAGCCCTTAATATGGTTGGTTGCAAAGAATAAGAAGTAGTTGGTCTTGTTTGCCCTGTTCACCATCTTAAAAGACAGAACAAAATCAGCTACATCCTCAAGCTGGGATTTATATAGATTATGCAATATCTTAAGCCTGTTCTTAGAATCTTTCTCTCCTCGTGCTTTCCGCCACCCGGTGTTTCCAAAGAACTCATCATATGTTTGTTTATGCTGAGGCAAACTAATAAAGCGGTTTATTGGGTCGAACATGAAATTTATCAAGACCTCACATTTATCATTTTCCATTAATCCTTTAATCAAATTGAAAGGGACGCCCTTAAAGCCAAAAGGATCGATAAATGAAAAAGTTGGTGGGGCAAGCCCTGAGTCTTTCCCATAGAATTTATCCAACAATGTTTTTATCGCATCAGCAAAGTTTGAGCATTTACATTTATATTTAATATTGTCTGGCAAGTCCATCTTTTCTAATTTCGCATCAAGAAAGTCACACCTGTTCCCATCAGGCTCTACAAACAAAAACCATACTTCTGATTTTATTGGCGGTTTATGTTCAAGCACAGATTTTATGGCAATTACCGGAGATCCGTCCTCACCGCCACTATACTCACCAGGGCCTGCAAAGCCATCAATTATTAAAACCCTTTTCTGAGAAGTCGTAAGAATCGGCAGCCATGCATCTAAATATTTTCTTAATATTGCGTGCTTTGCCTCTGTATGTGGTTCTATCGGCCAAACTGTGTCTTCGGTTTTTTTCATTTGTTTTTTATATTAGCAAACAGCGATCGGCTTGTTTAAAAATTCTTTCGGTTTTCTTGTTGTATATTTTTTTTGTGCCGCATTTGATGTGGTACTTGGTGTTATTTTTTTTGCAGAATTCAATTACCTTCCTTGAACATTCTTCATAAAAAAATTTATTGCCTTTGAATCTTGAACTCGCCGCGTTGTAATTCATCTTGCCGAAAATAATCCTATCGACAAATTTTATTTTATTAAGAAGATTGTCTATCTCTTGAGCGTCATCTAAATTAGGGGTAGGATATGGCTCTATGCTTACCCAAGTTTTAAGTCCTTCATTATGCAAATTTTTCAAAGAATTAATCCGCCTGTTGTATGGAGCGCTGAAGGGCTCGTATTTTTTTTTGAACTTATTATTCAGTGAGACAAGGGTTATTCCATACTCATTAAGTCTATCGAACTTGCTATTAGTCAGGGCCTTGGGATAAATCCCTTTTGTAAGCACTGTACACTTGATCCTGTTCTTGTTTAGCTTTACAATAATCTTTAAGGTTAGTTCCTCAATCTCCTTATACCCGTACATGAAAGGGTCTGTCATGAAACATAGGTGGACAAAATTAATTTTGTCCTTGTATTTCGATATTTCTTTGTCCAGCAGTTCGAAAGTATTATTTACAATTTTTGGTTTAATCCAATCCTCATATTTTCTTATTTTCCCGAATCTTTTTGCAAGCATGAATGCGTAACAGGGAAAATTGCAACCGTGGCTGCAACCTTCGACATGATTGAGGCAGAAATCGGCGTATTCGACATCACTCTTGTACAATAGGCTTTTCCTCTCAATCGTCCGCATTTTTACCTTTCTCGGTGCTCTTCATCAGGTAGGCCCGCTCCTTAAAAAATGCTGGTGCATTGTACATTTTTGCCTCGAATTTCTTTTTGCTTTTCCTCGCTCGGCCAGGGATCCGTGGCCGGTCAGCTTGCTGAACGGACATGGTCACTGGCCGAAACCTTGAAACGGGCCCCGCAACACCCTATATATATGGCATAGTCCAATCGGAGATCGTCCGCTCAGCGGCCTCTCAGGGCTTCCCGCCAGCAAGCCCGCGTGTTTGTTGTTGTTCGGACACAACTGCCTTAATAATGCGATTCTTGTCTTCGTCGGAAAGTCTGTTCGAAAAAAGAGCAATGGCGCGCGAAAGCAAGCGAGTGATTTTTTCGGCGGCGTGCCTTGGTACCGCGCCCGCTTCAATATGATCGCGCATGTTCGCGCGCGCCCGCAAAAAAAAACTATAATTTCCGACAATCACGCTTTCGGAAAAATACGAAACGCCACCGTCTTGTACTAGGAGCGACGCTTCGATGGACGTCACGTACGCGTTGAGTGTTTCGTAATGATCATGCCAGACGCCCCATCGAAGGCTGTGTTTCATTTGAAAGATCACGGCAATGATGCCGATCACCGACGTCAAAACAACAACGGAAACAAGAGCGGCCCACGGGAGATATTTCACCGCGTTAAAATTTGCGCATCTTTTTCCGGGTTTTTTCATTTCCGGTCTTTCACTTTTCTTAACTTTAAGATGTTCACAGGTGCGAAATCATCGGTCAATATGGGTGTCGGCCCGTCGCCGACAACTGACCCGATGTCGACTTCACGGTTTTTCAGCAACTTCGGAACAGAATGTAAAAAACCATAGCGTGCCTGCAGATGTTTGGCTCTTTTTAACAACGTTGCCTTGCCGACTGGAGCGTTCGTCGCGATGGCCACATGGGGATGATGTTGCAATGTCGTGGACGTGCCATACAGCCCGACATACTGAAACACCGATCGCAGCGTTGCAAACGTCGCGGCGAACAAGTGCGAGTTGTTGAACTTCACCAAGTTGAATGCCGCCGCTCCGCCGGGCGCGAGCCGCGACGCTACGAGCCTGTAAAATTCCTGCGTCATTAAATGAAACGGGATGTGATGACCACGATACGCATCCACGAAGATGACATCCCACGGGCCTTTGTTTCTTGTTAGAAACACCCGTGCATCGGCCTCGTGGACTGCGTACCCCGGACCGGGCTTCGCGCCAAAATAATTTACCGCAATGTCAACAACCGCAGGATCGATCTCCACCGCGTCGACCATGATGTCTGGCATGTGATTTTTGATATAACCGCTTGTTGCGCCGCAACCTAGGCCGAGATCCAGAACGGACTCGGCCTTTTCGGCGTACGCCGTGGCCAAGGTCATCATGCGGGTGTACGGTTCGGCAAGATACAAGGGCTTTCCCAGTCTTTTTTGGCACTGCCCGTATTTTTCGCCGCGCAACGCGAACCCCATGGTAAGAGATTTGGCATCACGCTTGATGTAAATGTTGTTGTAGACTGATTCTTTCGTGTAAATTCGGCCAATTGGAAACAGTTTTTCAACTTGTTCCATTGACAACGGCGCGTCCGTTTTTGGCAACGGTTTCATATCTGTAGCGATGGCGTGCGGCGTAAAGAAACAAAACGCCGTCACCTGCGCCAGAAAAAACAAAATCGATTTTTTAAATCTGGATATCGGCATTTTCATTTTTTCCCGTCTTTTTTCAACAAGGACAGTGCCATTAACAACGCGCCTGCCACCACAACACACCCTATTGCCTTGGTGGCGACCATCGTGCCGACCCGGGGCACGATGAAGAACGTGATGCCAAGCGTTCCTGCTATGCAGCCCGCCGTGTTAACACCGTAAAGCCATCCGGATGTTCGCCCGGCCTCGGCGCGGCTTTTTAATGTTAAACGGATTGCAAACGGCGTATACATGCCGAGCAAAGCAAATGGCACAAACATCAATATGGTGGACGCTATTAGAGCGCCCACCCTGACGTCGTCGATCACGACGGACACGCGCTCGCAAATAGACGTGGCAAATTCAGGTACCGCTAAAATGAACGCGCCAGCGGCAAAATTAATGCAAGACAAAACTATCAGCATCGGTGTTCTGTCGGCGATTTGTCCGCCAACAAAATAGCCGACACAAAGCGCTAAAAGCGCTATCGCGATAAGCGCAGCCCACGTGTAAATGCTGCTTCCGAACCAAGGGTTTAAAAATCGACTGGTGAGCATTTCAAAACCCATTACGGCCGCGCCAGTAAAAAATGCATTGAAAAAAACAACCGCTCGGGAACATGCTCCGAGCGGTTGTTTTTTTTCGTCACCGCGACCTCGCGGTTTTTCCGCTGGCCATATCTCTATGACTTTACGGTTCGGAGATACAAATACATTCCTGTCTTGTTTCATTGATCGCGGCTCTATTCCGTTGTTTTAATCCAGCGGAAATGTTTCCGGTGTCATTTGTTTACACTGGTCTTGAGTGACGTTTTGAGCGTATAGCCTCAGAATGGCCTTCGCTATTTTATCGTTTGCGTCGGCACCGGCGAATATCGGGTACTCCTCCGCATACTCGTACTTGATAGAAGTAACGTCGTTGTCGAGCACGGTGGCGATCAAGAGCATCGTTAAGTCGACAAGAGAACTTTGTTTTTCGCGAAGAAACATTAACTCTGGTTTTTGCGGAGCTTCCAAGATGAGTCGCGCCAGGCCGGCCAAATAGCAAAGCTCGGTCGCCCAGTTCTGGCTAAAACCCGGGTGGCGATACGACCAGTCCAAAGAAACTCCTTCAAGTTTGGCGCCTGTTCCTTTTGGAAGAGGTACCACGTAATGTATTCCGCACAAACGTTCGACAGCCTTCCTGAATTTTTCCATACGAACAAGCAAGTTTTCTCCGGGACGATCGTTTTTGACAAACATTAAGCCGCTCCCGCTGTTTGCGTTAACCACGCCGGCGATCATCACAAAAAAAAGAACCGGAAGCGTCACTTGTCGGAAAAGGATTAAAATGAATTTTTTCATTGTTTCCGCCCTTTTGCTGATCCGCACAGTGTTGACAAAGCGCCGCCCAAAAAACGAAAAAACAGAGGCAAATAAAAACAATGGCGTATCTGATTCTTGCTTTCGTGCGCGTTGAAAAGTTCATTTTCTTAAAGCCGCTTACGCACAAGTTTTTTAACGCTCTGCGCCGGACCTTCTTTTTAAATCAGGTCGTGAAACAGATTTTTCTCTCGCTTTTTTCTCGCTGGCCGCAACTTTTTTGTCATCCATCGTGGTGGTTTTTTCCGTATTTTCGGCTTTGACGCGCTCGTTTATCGCTTCAAGTTTTCGAGAAACGAGCGTTTTAAACTCATTTTCGCCTTTGGCAAGAGGGGTGCCTAAAAACTTTTTTTCCGCGAGAGTAGCCGCGATTGAAATCGCCTCGTCTCCCCTACCGGCAACGGCGACAGCGTCGTCGGAAATAACGACGCTGTCGCCGTTTGACATGGTCAATTTTACGTTTCCGTTTCCGAGCGTTCGCGCTCGAACATCACTTGCCATTTCACCCAAGGCCGCTTTACATTCAAGGGGCGTAAGCTTTTCTCCGGATTTTTTTTCTCCTGTTAAAAAATTTCCTTTCGAAAGAGGCGCCTTCTTTTTGTTTTTAAGACACTTTCTGGCTTGCTCGCTACCGTGATCGGCCTCTTTTTGCAGCCATTGTTTCCACGTGAGCGGCTTGAGCTGGCGGTATGCTGCTGATCTCGCGACCTTGGCGGTTGTTTTTACCCTGAACAAGTCCTTTTTTCTCTGCTCGGCGTAAATGGCATAGATCTGTCTTTTAGCCTCGCGCGTGAGAGACGCGTCGTTTTTTGTCATCAGAAATTGCGCCTCGTAAAACGCTCGCACGCTCATCGTGGACGTGCGATTCAAAACCGAAATTTGTCGTAGTTTGTCCAAGCGCTTTTCTAATCGCTCCTTTTTGTACTCCTGATATTGTTTCCAGAGGTCCGCAGAGTCGGCGGTTTTCGCGCGGGGACCAAGTTTGTACGGGCATTGGGTGCCGCCGGACTTGAATTCATAAGCGCCGAATTTTTTTCCAGCTTTGCTTTTGACAAGCTGCGAGAAACCGCCGATGCTTTCGCCCGATATTTTCCGTCGTTGGAAACAAGTACCATCCCTGCACCCTTTGGCTCCAAGTGAACGCCGTGTTGATCAAAAAGAGATTGAAGCTCGTTTGCTCCGGCATCGGGCCTTCTCATAATTTCTGCGACCGCGTCGCCCAAACTTTGTTGAGCCCACCCGGCAAACGATTCGACCTTGCCCATGAGCTCAAGCGTTTTGGCCGCCTCGGGAAGTTTCGGGTCGTCGGCAGCGGGTTTTTTTCTTTCTCCGTGCACCTTCGCGGACTCTGGTGTTTCAAGACCAAACTCCTTTTCAAGCTGTCTCGCACTGCTCATCAATTTAAAATAATCGTTCCCTTGACGACTTAATTTCATCCCTTCCGGGTCCAAGCGATTAACCGCCACGTGCAGATGAGGATGCTCGGTATCAATATGAAAGGCGCTGATACGCTGGTTTTTTTCAAGGCCAACGGCCTTTAAAAGCTCGTGCTCGATTTTGTCCATCGTTTTTTTGTCCGGCACGCTCTCTCCTTCCCGGAAAGAAACTACCAAATGATACGATTTTCTTTCGGTTTTAATTGTTGGTCTTAGTGCTTGCGTGGCGACAATCTCCATGAGCGCACCATCGTAATCATTGTTTGCGCAATTGGTGATGGACATGTATTTTACTCGGTCATTTAAACTTTCGTCAGCAGAAAGCTCTCGCTCGGTTTGTGTTCTCTCGGCGTCGGCGATGTAATCGGCGAGATCTTTAAAAGAGGGGCCCATTTTGGCAGTACCGGATTTGGAAAACGAGATCATTTTTTTGCTCAACACGAGCACTTTTTAATCCTCGCCCGATTTTTTTCTTTGTTTTAAAATAAACTTGAGCGCCACGTTGTGGCCGCGAATGTTTCGGTAATGAAAGGGTCCGGACCAATTCGGGATCGCGGAGCGAGACCGAATCGGACCCCATGCCAGCGCCGCGGAAGCCAAAAAAACTTTTTTTGGATATCCGCGGCATAGCTGGCATGTCAAAAAAAGGGCGAAAAAACCGTGGTTTTGAAGCACTTTAATTTCATTGCGTTTAAAAAAAGCACTTAATTTTAGTGCTTTTTGTTCAAATTTACATCATTTTTATCGATATATTTTTTATTTTTATTCATTTTTCAATGCAATTCCACACTTGTCCTTAGAAATAGATTACATTTTTTTTATTTCATTTGTTTAAAGCAGCCATCCTCCTCAACTAGGCACCAGTACCAGCCAGCAATAATAACGCGCTTATTCGTCTTTTCCCTGCCGTAAAATTTCATCGGATAGTGCGGCAGTTTCCGCCCGAATGCATTCTGGGTTTTTACAAAACATCGCAATCCCGAAATCGTACTCGTTGTTTTGTTCAAATTTAATGGTGTTAATTTTTTGAAGCACGTTGAAAAAGGCAACATCCGGATTTTTACCTGTTTTTGCGGCGTGATCGGCGAGAGCAGCGATCACTTTATTTGCTTTCCGAGTCGAGACCCCGCAGGAAATTAAGGCCCCTTTTAGTGTTTTAATCATAGTTTTTCTTTTTCGTAAGGACGTTCAAACACAATATCCCTGTTCACGAAAATATTGAAAATATATCCAGGACGGATCTTAATGGTGGGTGCCCTGTTGATATTTTTTTGAATCATTTGTTTACCAATGTCTGACAACATTTTCGCGGTTTCCTCGGCGTAAACTTGACCAGCAGATTTAGAGTTATCGTCCTCTTTGTTAACAATGACAGTCGGGTTCACAGATGCTCCGCTATCCTGCGACTCGGTCCCGCTCTTAACATTAATGTTGACGTTGGTATCGTCATCATCGTCGTCAACAACCTCGTTTTCAATAATTACTGGGAGCGCGCCGAATGCTGAGTACAAAAATACGCTGCCAAGGGTACTCAAAATGTGCCTGTTAACCTTATCTTGAAAGCCTGTGTATCCCACCTTGTCGACACCCTGTAAGCCCGGAAGGTCGACCGTGCTTCCATCTGGGAAAATGATTCGAGACCAAATTACAGTGGCTCTGTTTTGGCCGCTCGCGATGGTTGAACCGTAAGTGCCCCACAAACGAGAGCCTACGGGAATAAGCAAATGATTTCCGCTCGCCGAATCATAAACGTCATGGCTCACTTGGGCGATGATGTCTCCAGGAAGATCTGAATTTATTCCCGATATCAAAATACACGGGATAATATGACCTGTCTTAAGCTCGAACGGTGTGCGCGGAGCCATGGGGTCACCCGATATCGGCTCTAGGGTCGTGACCGCTCGCCTCAAATGGCCCCGCTCTTTTCTGTCGCTTTGTCCGGACATAATTTTACTAATCGGTGAACTTCCTTTCACGCTCGCGCCCGTTGCCGAGAAAGGTTCACGCCCCGTTTGTTCTCGCAACATGCCCGCGTCTCGCAGCACCTTTTCTAATTCGGAATCTGACGGGTAGGTTGTGCCTAAATCGGAATCTCCGGTCTGTGAAGAAACCTTACCGCCGCCGTGGGTATCGCCCGAAGACGGTGTTTTAGGTACCGGCTTCGGCGTGTCCGCACCCAGTGCCAAAATGTATGCCTCCATCATTCCCGAAAGAAATTCCTCGTAAGCGGTTTGTAACACCGCTGCCTGCTCCGGTGTCATCGTCGGGGTACCCAGCCGCGCCCCAGAAGATGGAACCAACGCCGGCGGAGTCGGCTCTCCGGCAACTATACGCGCCTCACGCTTTTCTTGTGCTAGATCCCCGTTGTGTTTTTCGAGTTCTTCGATCATTTGGGCATTTTCACTCTTAAGCGCGACAAGCTCTCTGATTGCTTGATCGAAATGTATATTTCCGGTCTGCGAAGGAGATGAATCTTCATCCACCTTAGCGAGTCCTTTACTTGGCTCGGCTGGAGCTGCAAGAGTTTCTTCACCGAACTCGCGCCGAATCGAAAACGTCGGTTTACCGCTGTCGCTTTGTTTTTCGGTTTTTACCTTTTGCTTAGGCTTCGCGCCTTTTTTACTAAGACCGCCATACAAAAGTCCCAAAGTAATAGCGAGAACAAAGCCCATGAACAGTATAACCGGAAATTTTCCAATATGTTTCCCTCGCAGACCGGACGGCACACGTTTCATCAAATCCACATCCGTTTCCGAATCGGCGAATATTTCGGCATTCCTGTCTCCGTTCACCGTTTTGTCCGCAGGCTGGGCCAGTTGATATTGAGCGAGCAGATCCGGTTTCTTTTCCGGTTGAGCCGCCGAGCCTTCACCTTGTTGTTCCCCCTCCTTTTCGAATAAATCATCTAAAAAATCGTCTGTCGCAGTGCCCGGAATATCAATGTCTTCTCCTTCGTCCAATAGCTCCTCGGCGCTAGCGGATTCGATTTTATCCAGTGCACCGTCATCGTCGTGGTTAAAAGTACCCTGCGTGCCCCGACCATCTGTCGTTTTGCCGCTTTTGCCACTTGGAAAATCGTCGAAAAAATCTTCCAAAGAAGGCGCGTCTTTTGGTTTTTCTTGGTTGTGTTCGTCTTCGGGAATAGACGGATTTTTTGGTGTAACCATGGTGTCGGCCTTTTAATAATATGAGCGTGGAAAATTGGAAATTTCTCGGAAATCAGAACTGTTTTATGCCGACATAGGTTGGACCTGTCGGCAGAAGCGATTTGTTCTGAAACAAAAACATTCTCGTTTGTCTTCCATAATTTCCGCGCAAAGAGGACACAACGTATTCTTGGTTGCCCTGGGAGAAAACATCGATTCGGAGTATGTTGTTTTTTCCATAGTGCTTAACCTCAAAACCCCGTTTTCTAAGAAGCAACTCTAGTTCATCGGTCGCCCTGTTTTTAGACGCGACTACGAGGTGATCCCGAGCAGGCGAAAACAATTGAGAAACCTGTTCGAATATCTGCGCCGCAGCAATTTTACTTACCATTTGTGGTACGCTATTCTCCACGTATTGCGTGTCTTTTTTAAAAACGATGTTGTCTGGCTCAGCCATTCTACCGTATCCTTTACCGCTACAACCAGCCATTCCGTAAAAACAAAAAAGCACAAAAAATATGATGATTATTTTTTTTGACATTGAATTATTCATGGGCCGCCGTCGTAAACACCGTCACTAAAATAGCCAGGTGGCCATACGTTGTTTTTTTTTGTTTCTTTTTTCTCTTTAATTGGCGCTTTTATTGCAGGAATGTAAGGTGCGCCAGTGAATTCAATCGTGACGCGCTCCTGTTTTCTGCCGACGTCACTTAACAGGAATCCTTTTCGAAAAATTCTGTCTATAATGATGAACCGGCCTTTAATTCTGTAATTAACCAGCCTTTTGTCGCCGGCACTGTCTACAGAGTAAAAAACCGGGGCGTCTATGTGGGAAAGAGCCATCGGAAGCTGAATGAACGTTCTAACCCCGTCGTTGAAAACCCGCGTAGGAAACCAATACGTTTTTTTGTTTCCGGAAAGGTTGTAATCAAAATTTAGTTGGTCCAGATTGATGCGGCTGCCTTTTTGTTTTTTTGAGACGATCTCTTTTTCCATATCAACAATGGCACTGTTCGCGTCCGGGACAAACACTTGCCGCTTCTTCTCTCGTTCTTTAGCACGGCTTTCTATTCGGGCAAGCTCAAGAGCAAGTGCTTGCTCCTCTCTTTTAGGATATGAGAACGATACCGACGCCATGTAGTCTTTTTTCGTTGAAAGCAAACTAAACCGATACGTGCGGTAATTAGTGAACACGAGTAGCGTTGTGCGAAGATCGGGCACAGTTGGTTTCACAATCAGATGCGTGGTTGAACGCGTATCGGTTCCATGCGCGGCCGCAGAAATTTTCCAGCGGATGTTGTCACCGATATGAACACCTCCCTCGGTAATCGTTTCTCCGGGTTCTAAAATAATATCCGTGACCCTCAAAGGACTGGTCACGACGGTATAGACCGAATCGGAGAATTCGTAATGGATGCTTCCGCCTTGTCCAATCGTGGGTTTTGAAAATTTTTTAAGCCATTCTTTCTGTTTTTTTAACACATCCCTGTTGCGATTGTTCAAACGAACCGGTTTTTTGAGCGCTTCGTTCATCCATTTGACAGCGGGATTTTCAGGTGCTTTCGGCACCGGCTGTAACGATTGTTCCCGAGCGATCGCCGATGTCGAGACGGTCACCAAAAATCCCGCCGCGAAAACAACGGCCGTTAAAATAATGTTTGGTGTTTTCATCGTATTTTAATCCTTTCGGACCATGTAAAATCCTCAATCGAAAGCCCGGTCGGGTTAACATACAAGCTGGCCAGTGTAACTTCGCGATGACTTGACAACGTGAACGTTCCTTTCATCTCTGAAACTCCTTCAATTTGCCCACCGGTCGTCCGATAAACCTCTTTCCACTCAGCCTGCCATGTGGTGCCAGTCAACTGAAGAATGTTCTCTATCCGAACATCCACACGACCGGTCTGCGCCCTTCCGAGTGGATTTGTCTTAGGATTGTTAATGAACTCCTGCACCTTATTGAAGGCCGGAGAGCCTGCCTCAAAAAAATATGCGGCGTTTTCAAGTCGCCGAACCATCACGTCGGAGTCGGTAGAGACCTCTCGCAGTGCGGATATAACCATTGAAATGGCGGCTGCAGTAATTCTCGCGTCACCAAGGGCTGCATCTTCTGTTACTGGGCTGTGAGCAGCATCCCCCAAAACTGACCAAACCTACCTGTTTTTGAGTGTTTCTCCATTAAATAGTATAAAGATTTATAAGAAAAAAGGGATTTTGGG
>Ga0056120_1000097_pt1 | contig 17071 bp, 18 predicted proteins | sample WorMettaBAHAMAS2_FD_71121 | JGI IMG/M metagenome (GOLD analysis project Ga0056120, IMG submission 71121) | Marine gutless worms symbiont microbial communities from Max Planck institute for Marine Microbiology, Germany - Olavius tantulus BAHAMAS.2 ...
TATTTTTGCAACCAGAAGATTGCGCAACTAAATGTAAAAGAACAATGAAACACGAAAAGTGTTACCTATGTCTCCGAACACGTGTCACCCTTGTCCCCGGTCCGTACACCCATCAAGGGGAAGGACTTTATTTTCTCCCTCCAGTGGCGGCATGTGGTGAGCGAAGTCGAACCGGAGGGAGCCAGAGGGAGGGGGTATGATCGGCATATTCCTTATTCTTTTTTCACAGGTCCGGAAAAAACATGAGGCAGGGCCGGAGAAGGCCTTGCCTCTGTTTCTTTAGCATCTTTCAACCGAGATGATGGCCTTCCCATTGAAAGACCAGACTTCCCATAGGCATCTTGGTATTCATGGCACCTGCCTCAATTCTCGATTCATGTAAAAAACGCGTAATAGGCCATAAACACCACATACCCCGCCGGAGGTATGAGTAAACCGAAACCGAACAGGAGCTGAAACGGATTGCGCTCACTGGATTCAACACTTCGCGCCACTAAACAGACGCAGCCGGACATGGTGGACAAGGATGCCCCCGCCAGGCCAAAAAAGCCCAAGAACTGCCAGGAATGAAAACTGTCCGTACACGATTAGTGACGCCAGTGTTTCGAGCACAAAATTAACGCCGCAAAAAATCCAGGCAGTGAATATCACCCGCTCCTTACGGACCCTGTAATAATAGACCTCGTCGCTCAGACCCAGACCCTCATATTTCGGCTTATACTTCTGTTCTATCTTCTTTTCTATGAATCCAAAGCAGAGAATGCTGTAGCTCCACAGAATGGCATCGGAGACAAAAGGAGTCGAAATGACGGCATCCAGACTTCCTTTTGTGGAATCCCAGAACAGCTCATTGGAGAAATAACAGATGAGCCTCAGAGACCACACCATATATTCCGACCAGAAATAATCCCAACTGTTCCGATCGGAGCTAACGTTCGCCATACTTTTTTTTCCTTCGGGGATGGAGGGCTTTATTTTTTGCGCACGTTCAGTTAATTGAGCCGTCGGGGATATTTTCGCGCCAACATATGTTATTCCAGGTTAGAACGATGTCTCGCAGACTGTAGAATCTGGGCTTTTAAGGACTACGTCATTCCGGACGGGCCTGCCTGAGGCAGATAAAATCCGGAATCCGGGTATCTTTAATAGGTTGCGATTCTGGATGCCGGTCTTCGCCGGCATGACGGAAGAAACACCACAACCCCTGAGTTTATTTCTGAATCGTCGTTTAAACGGTGAACTTGCCGTTCTCATAGATCGTCTTTTTCTTGCCGGATGTCAGCAGGGCCGTCACCCGCTTCTTTCCGGTATTAACAAGATCCCAATGCAATGCCGAGTCGTTGAGGCCGAGTTCTTCCTTGCGTTCCCGGGTCAGGTCGTCCGGGTCCCCACTATAGGTGTTGGCATACGAAGACCCTAATGCCACGTGGCTGTTTCCGTAGCGGCCCCCGAAGTTTTCGTCGAACAGGGTGTTGGCCATGAAGCGGTTGATTTTAGAAAATCGAACATCGGTCAGGGAAAACTCTCCGAGTTGTGCGGCGCCCCTGTCCATTTTCAATTGGGACTGCAGAAAGGCCTCTCCTTCGTCAGCGGTGGCTTTTCGAACCCGACCCTTGTGGAATTCGAGGCGGACGCCGGTGACTCGATTCCCGCTCCGAAAGGAGGGTTGATCCGCACAATAAACGCCTTCTGTCCCTCGCCAGTCCGGAGATATAAATATCTCGAAACTGGGGATATTCCGGCCGGAAATGCCGACCCAGCGCCGTTTATGACCCGGAGTCACCACCAGATCGATGTCTTTGGATTCGATGTGAAACCGGTCCACCGAAAGCCGATTCAGCTTCGCCTTGATCCTTTGGGCACGCTTCCAGACCTCCTGCCATTGTGCTACCGGGTCTCGACGATTCAAAAAGCAGGCCCGTACGACCTGCTCTTCGTATGCCTTCATGCTCATCCTGGCGTGCCGTGCCAGCGCCCGGGTCGGAAACACGCAAACCGTCCAGCTCAAGTCCCCCCGGTTTTCCCGTTCCTGTATAATGTCCCGGAGCCGCTTGTAAACCGAAGCGGCCTTTCCGATTTTTTTGGGATCGACACCGCTTAGGTGGGTCAACGAGTCGGGTGCATAAATCAGGATGCTGCCATTGGCGTTGCGGAACAATTCTTCTTCTCCGGGCGGCATAAATATGATCTGGCGGTTCGTGGATTTTTCGAAAAACGCCACTTCCATGGCTGATGTGGAGCGCATACGGGCGACGGGGTGCATGCCCAACTCCAGAAGTCGTTCATACACCTGTTCGGCCAGCGGCAGGCCGGCAAGATCATAACGGACAAGAACGATATCGCCTTTTTTGTATCGGCCCATCCTGGCTTTTCGAAGCCCCCAGAGCAGTACTTCCGTGTACCGTTCCAAATGACGTTTAGATAACATGTGTAAATCTCCTTTACCTTCTGCGGGATCTCATGGGTTCAATTGCGAACTGTTGTAAGCAGGTGATTAGAAAAAATTCGAAATACCGTGGCTCAAACCTATGCCGGATCGGGGTCGGAATCGCTTTCGGAATCGGAATCGATCAAGGATATAACACCTTGGTGTCGATAGCGATACCGAACCCGATACCGATACCGATGGCCTCACACCTTTTGTTCGTGTTCAGAACGGACCCAGGTGAGAACCCCGCTAATGATCCTCCTCTTTAAGAAACAACTGGTGATACTCAACATCGGACAGGTGGTTTCTCATCATCCGATTCATGAGATGAAACAACGCCTCCAGTTCGTCGTCGCTCATTCGCGGAACCAGTTTTTGAACGAGGGCATCGTCGGAAAATTTCTGCAAGTAGACGATGAGCGTGTTCTCGTTGGTTTTCCGGTCCAACCCAAACCCGACCAGGTTGTCATAGGTTTCTACAAAGTCATGGGAATGCTGTGCCATTGCTTACCCCTATGCAGGATGTTTCGTTCGATTCAACACCGACCTTTCGTCGGAAGACGATCCTTATTTAAAAAACAGGCGCATCATGGTACACACAAACTACAAATTTAAGGAATAATCCATAGCGGGTCAACTCGAATACCACCAGGAACGATATGCCACCAGCCTTTGCTCACATGGAAACCCACGACCACCTTCGGATACGCTATGGCGTGTGGGCCTCGACGCACGGCACCTGTCGGGGCGCCATGGTTCTCCTCGGGGGGCGAACCGAGTTTATGGAAAAATACTCGGAAACCATTGGGGAACTCCAGGAGAGGGGTTTTGATGTAATTAGTTTGGACTGGCGAGGGCAAGGGTTGTCGAAGCGACAGCTGGGCGATCGGCTAAAAGGGTTTGTCAAAACCTATGAGGACTACCTCCTCGATCTGCATCGGTTGATGGAGCGGCATGTCCTGCCCAGACGCTATTCCCATCTGGGAGTACTCGGCCATTCCATGGGGGGCCACATCGCGTTGCGATATCTGCATGACCACCCGAATGTCTTTCAGTCGGCCGTTTTGGTGTCGCCCATGTTTGATATTCTCCATCCATTCAGTATAAATAAAACGGTACGGTGGATCACCTGGTTTGCGGTCCATGCCGGGATGGGCCAGCAATACGCCTTTGGAACCCATCGATATCGGTCTGCTGATGAGAAGTTCCAGGGGAATCGACTGACATCCGATCCCCATCGGTTTCAATTTGCACACCGGGCGATCTCCAGAAATCCGGATCTGCCCGTCGGCGGGGTCACTTACAGGTGGTTGTCGGCCACCTTTCGATCCATCGATATGATACGGCAAACCGGTTTTGCGGAAACGATTGTCACCCCGAGTCACATCATCGGCGCGGAACAGGATCGGATTGTGTCCATAGAGGCTCAATACGAGATGTGTCGGCGCATGCAGAACTGCGAGTTGACAATAATCCCGGGAGCACGGCATGAAATACTGATGGAGATCGATCCCATTCGAGAAACGTTCTGGGAAGCGTTCGACGGGCATCTGGATCGGTTCGCCACGTGTTCACCACACGGGGACGATGGGAGCGCGGGATCCCATCCAACGATGTCACAATAAACGCGGGGATAGGAGCGTAACGGAATGACAAACACAGGTAGAGAAAAGCCGAGCGCGGAACCCAAACCCTACGAGGAGTACAGCGAGAAGACGGGTTACCCGGTGGTCAAAAAAACCCGCAAAAAATTCAAACTGGAATCCTTGCGTATGTCAGAAGTGCCCTGGGCGTGGGTGTGTGTCGCATGCCTGTTGGTTGCCCTGGTATTGGTGATCGTATTTCCGGTGTTTGAGGAAAAGCAGAAAGATCAATTTATCCTGGCGCTGGAGAAGCGGGTTGCCGCTCTGGAACGGCGACTCGATCAGTACCAGGAAGGGGCCGCCTTGATGCAGCGCATGGATTTCCTGGAAACGGGCATCAATGACGTACGGGGAAGATTGTTCACACAGGAACAAAAGCTGTCCGAAGGTTTTGATCGGATCAGCACCGCCCAGCAGCAGAAAGAAAGTAAAATACCTCCCAAACCAGAAGCGGTGAACGCCACAGGGGCAGAAGCAACGAGGTACCACGAGGTGACGCCCGGTGAGACACTCTTCCGTATCAGTCGGCGCTACGGTGTCAGTGTTGAGCATTTGAGGCAACTAAACGGCTTGTCGGAAAGCAGTCTGATCCACCCGGGACAGAAACTGATTGTATCCTCACCCTGAGTGGCCGGCGGGCGTGCTGAAGCGTTCTTCGAACCCTATGCGTGTGTTCCCTCCCATCGCATCGAAGATCACACCCGTTGCGGAGGGCCCCCCCACCTTGGACGGATACCGCCGGAGGATTGAGCCGCACAGGCCGTACAGACCGGAGTCTACATGCCTCAGGAAGCACTCCGAAGATATACCCTCCGGCCAGGCTCGGTGTACCATGGTCCTTTGAAACCACTTTTATTCAGTCCGCGAGACTTACCGACACCATTGCATGGTAAGGAATAATAGATAGCTTCCCGAGTTTGTTTGCAAGGATCATTTCGTGACCGGCATCGCTTCGCTCCAGTTGGAGGACCTTGCCTTCAGCAAAGTTGCCGTTCGATAGCTCGATCCGAATTTCGACGTTCTCGGTAATCAGATACTGAAAATTCAGTTTCTGTGTGCCGGTAATTTCCAGCCCCCAGCGCACGGCATCGCGATAGGCGTCGTTCGTTCGCCGGAGCCTCTCGACCAAGATCTCAAGCAGGTTCATCGATACTTTGATGCCCGCCTGGGGATGATTCAAGATAAAGTCGTCGAATACGGTGCGTTGAAGAGAGAACAGCTTGCTTTCATCTTCGGTGATGGCCGAAGCGGATCGCTCACCTCGGTCCATGAAGCTGAATTCCCCGAAGATCATTCCAGGTCTGGCAAGGACCAATTTCTTATTCACATCTGCTGTGATTTCCTTGGCCAGAGAGACGAGGCCGCTCTTGACAATATATAAAACATCCCCGGAATCCCCTTCCTGAAAAACGAATTCTCCCTTCTCGAAACGATGCTCTTCAAACTGACTCATGAACAGACGAATGTCCGCTTCGTCCATATCCATTGTGAGTAGATTTTTGATGGGTCGTTGGATTGTCGCCACTGCTGACCCTCCTCTGTTGTCGTTATGAAGCTTCACTATATGGAAACTATGGATCAAGTCACACACCATCAAGGCGGTCCCGTGAAGATCAAGGCTCCAGGTTCGATAGAGGTATCGGTATCAAGCGACAGATTGAATGCGGATATGCCAGGGTTCGAATCGAACCCCCAAAAGGTTGTCCTCAGTATAGCGGAGTTGGATATACCCGAGGTCCTGCAGTTGGTGAAATACTTTTGTTTCGGCAAATTTGCTGGTGAAGTTCAAGGCCCCGAAGCCGACCTGCCCCACATCAAAGTCTCCGATGGCATGATACGAGTACCCGGGTGGTGCCAGAGACCGAGACGCCAAAGACAGATTTCCTTGACTGCGACACGCTTTTCTCAGGAATAGTAAAAATTGTTTCATTACGCTTCGGATTCCCGAGGTCAGGATCACATCCCGGCCGATCGATTTCCGGATATTATTATAGATTTCCCGGGAGTGTCCTTTGTATAGATAATTGCCGGTGCCGGGAACCTTGACCACGTCTTTTCGTTGGATATTCTCGGTCAGCCGGTTCACGGGTTTCTCACCCAAAAAGCCATAGCGTGACGCATCGGAATAGAACAGTTTTTATAGAAATCCGATTTCATCTTTGGAGAACCTGCCCACCCGTCGGTAACCCCTGGCCATCCGAATCGCACCATCGAAACTGATCAGGTGAAAATTTCCGTAGCCAACCAGTCTTTGGACACGAACCAGCCTTTCAAGAGATGACTTGAGCAGGAGGAATTGTTCCGGGCTCAGATACACATCGGACCGGTGAGGCTCGTCAAAATGACGCATTTTGTACAGGTAATCCCGGATACTTCTTTCAGAATCTCTCAAGGCGAACTTATACAGGTAGGTGGACTCGCTGGCAAGCAGCGGCAATGGACATCCGATGCCTAAGGCGCCTGCGTACAACCATCTTAGAAATTTGCGTCTGTTTATCATCAATTCTGCAGGTGATCCGTCCTTGTTCATGGTCATGATTCCGTCAGGCAGTGCCCGGGCGGGCGGAACCCGCTGAAACCTGCCGGCCAATTTCTTCAACAGCGTCCATATAGGATGCCAGACCGTATCGGAAGATATCATTGTGCCCCGCCCCGGGAACCGCGAGCAGCGTCTTGTCGGCGGTAGAAGAGCTTTCGTACAGAGCCACACCATCGGCAAAGGGAATAATGACGTCTTGCTCCCATGGATGATCAACACCGGATTGGTGAATGTGGCAATTTTTTTAGTCTGGCCAAATTCGTTCGAATCGTCCAGATGAAATCGTTGGACATCGACTCCCAATCGTTTTAGCAATGGAATAGTGTAGGCAAAGCCGCTGTCGATGATAAGGGCCTGGATGTGTGCTGGATAAGCCGCGACCAATTCCAGAGCCGGGGCACTCCCCAGGGACCGCCCCATGACGATGGTGGGACCCATCAGTCCATTTTTCGGCAACCAGTCCATTAGATAATCGTAGATCCGGTGGCTGTCCGCCATCATCGCGGTGACCGTGGGATGGCCTTCCGAACGTCCGTACCCCCGGGAGTCCACCACCATGAAATTCATGCCACACTTCTTGATCATGGGAGCCAGTTCATCATAATCGGCGGCGATCTCGCCATTTCCATGGAAGAATAGGATATTCGGTGAGGAGGGATCGGTTCTGTGCAGCCGTGCACCGAGGCTGACATGTCGCTCCACCGGGATCATAATATCGACGACCGAGGGCATTTGCGTACGGAACACTTCTGTCCTCGGATAAAAGATCTGAGACAGGATTTCCGGTTTATCTAATGCCGAGTAGTCCATTGTTTCATCGTTTGGGGCTACCGGTAAACCCAAGTGAGTTTTTGATCTCTTCGACAATTCCCCCCCGTCTCAGACGGTCCAGGGGATCGATTTCCGACGTTGACAGGATGGAGACAAGATAGTCCCTCTGTCGAGAGATCGCTTCCCGATAAAGGTTGACCGGAATTTGCCATCGTTTTTTGAAGTGGGCCACCAGAAATCGGTCTATTTGAGCTGCAGATTGTTCCAGTCTCTGATCGATGAAGTCATAGAATCCGACGGTCTTGTTCAACAAATCCAATTCGTTGGGATAATGATCGATCCCGGCTTCCTGGAACTCGCGATAAAGAAACAACAGTTTCTCCAAGTAATTGCGTTCTGCCATCTGGGCCAGCAGATCTGCGGCCACCATGAGTCGACAGAGCAGGGAGAGGGTCGGTGATGGGTCCGGATTACTGGAAGTGGACTTCGACAGGTCGGTGGAAAGTATCAACAGCCGGCCTATCCGGAGGTTTTCCCCAGACATCCCGGCCGATGTGCCATAGCGTTCAAACAGGTTGGCGCTTCTCTTTTCGTGGTCTGTGGTGTGCTTGGCCCCGGTTCCCTCCGTGTCGGTGATTTCCTGGATGTAGCCGCTGTCATGGAACAACGCCGATATCAGGGCGGTGGCGGCATGATCGGGTGAGAACGCTTCACCGAGTGTAACCCCGCCGTGCAGGAGACGGGCCATGGCAAGGAATGTATCCGTGGTATGCTGAAGATTGTGGTATCCGGTGCTGCAGGCCTGGTACTCCGGGTTACGCCCCTAGTAAAGGGCGACGATATCTTCAAAGGCGGCTGTAATAGGGTCCAGGGGCATTTCCGGGAAGGCATCCGTTAGCGTCGCCCGGACTTCCGCAAGAATCGACTGTGGATCCGTGTGGTCGATCAGATCTGATAGCTTCGATTGGTTCATTGCGTCCTAATATGGAGGTTCAAGATCAACGTGAATATCTATAAATTTATACCAAGAATCCAGCCGGGGGTCAAACCTGAGCGGAAATCGAACATTTTCCGGGCTATCCCTAACCCGAACATTGCATGTAATCTTTTCAGCAAATGTCTAAAAAGAAACGATATCGGCGCCTTAACGTGAACACTGACGCATCGGACGACAGCTTCATCTCGAAGTGCCTTGCCCATGAAGGTCTCCATTCTGTGCGATCTCCGGGCGAACGCTTTTTGGGGACCGACATCGCCCCACCGGCGGCCCCCGGGATATGTTTTTATTGGGCTGACGGATAGTTAGGTGTGATACAGTTGGCGTTTGGAAAAGATATGTTCACACCGCTCCACGAGCATCGCACAACTCAACGTGAGCACAAGATACAACACTGTGATGGTGATCCAGATTTCGAATGTCAAGTGCGTGGCCGCCATCAGTTCCATTCCCTGAAACGTCAGCTCCTGGATGGAGATGACCGACACGATCGCAGAATCTTTGATGGTGGAGATGAATTGGCAGGCCAATGGAGGAAGGATCCGTCGAACGGCCTGGGGCAGGATGATGTACCGGAGCATCTGGCGCCGGTTAAATCCGAGGCCGGCGGCTGCCTCCCACTGTCCTTTTTCTATCGATTCGATGCCGGCGCGGACGATTTCAGTGATATAAGCCCCTTCGAAGAGGGCCAGGGTGATGAGGGCCGAGAGAAAGGCCGAAAACATCCGTGGGGGCGCGAAAAGAAATGCGATCAGCGATTGGGTCCCGTCAGAGGTCGTGCGGATGAATTCGTCCACGCCCAATGCCGGCATAATCTGGTCGCTGATGAAAAAGTAGAAAATAAATACCAGTACAAGCGGTGGCAGGTTGCGAGTGAGTTCGACATAGGTTCTTCCTATAAGTCTTCTGAAAAGTCGCGGACTGACACGAAAGAGCCCCATTACGGTTCCGAAAAGGGTCGCCAGAACGGTTCCCCATAGGCTTAGTCGGATCGTTGTCAGGAGCCCTTCGAGCAGAAGATTCGGGACCCAGCGGCTGAGTTCGGGGTCGAACCTTACCAGGAACTGGGGGATGGCCCCCCAGTCCCATCGATAGTTTAGACCACTGTGAATCCTTAGGGCCAGAAACACCACCGCCGTGAGAAGGCCGACACCGACCACCAGTTCCGGTAGTATTCGTTTGACCAAATTGCGATTCAACCGCCGCCTCTACTTGACTCGAGTTTCCCAGTCCCGGGTTTCGAACCAGTAGTGTTTCCTCTCTTTGAGCCATCCTTCGGCTTCGACAAACCGGATCCAACTGTTGAAAAAGGTGAGGGTGTCGAAATCGCCCTTCCGGACGGCGATGCCGATGGGCTCTTTGGTAAACGTCCCTTTCAGGGGAAGGAAAAGTCTGTCCGAATATTTGACGGCATAAAACGCAGGCGTCGGGGCCGATCCGACGACGGCATGGGCCTTTCCGTTGATCACTTCCTGATACGCCTGGGACTCGTCGTCGAACTGCCGCAACGTCGCATTCGGTATCGACTTTTTCGCGGCGGTGGCTGCCGTGGATCCGAGTCGTACCGCGATGACCACATCCGTGTGATTGAAATCCGCCAGAGTGGTAAAGCCTTTGGCCAAATCCTGATTCGCCACCATGGACATGCCCGTGTGGTCGTAGGGGATACTGAAATTCACTTTCAGATGCCGTTTTGGAAGCACCCCCATTCCGCCGATGATGACATCGAACTTTCCGGTAAGCAATGCGGGAATGATACCGGCCCATTTGGTCGGGACAAATTCAACCCCAACGCCCATATCCTGGGCAAGCCGGGTCGCGACGTCGATTTCAAAACCGATGAGCTTTCCGGTTTTGTCTTTCATGGCCCACGGCACGAAGGTAGACATGCCGACCTTAAGGGTCCCCCTTTTGAGCACCTTTTCCAGCGTACTTTCCTGCGTCAACTGTTTTTGCAGCTCGGCCCCCAGGACGATTTCGCCGGGTATCCAGATTAGCAGGGTGCAGAGCAACAAAATACTCGTCGCCAGCGGTTTCTTCATGAGCTTCCTCCTTGCCGTGTTCACTCCATTAAGACTATTTTTCGTAATATGTGTGCGATGCAACGACTGCCGGGGTCAGTCATGTCACATTCGGATTCGACGTTCCATGACATTTACTCCTACAGAGAGGGTCAGCGTGACTGCCAGATAAATGGCGGCCACCGCAAACCAAATTTCGAATGTCAAAAAGGTTTCCGCGATAATGGCCTGTCCCTGCATGGTCAGATCGTAAATGGCGATGGTACTGACCAGAGCGGAATCCTTGATCAGTGAAATGGCTTGACTGGTCAGTGGGGGCAGCATGCGGCGTATAGCCTGGGGCAAGATAACATAACGATACGTATTGATCGTGCCGAAGCCGAGGCTGAACGATGCCTCCCATTGCCCCCGATGGATGGAGACGATTCCCGCGCGAAAAATCTCGGATGCATAGGCACCTTCAAAAAGACTGAGCGCCAGCACTGCGGCAGTAAACCGATCGATATCCAAGATTGGAGCCAATACGAAGTAAATGAAGAAAATCTGAACCAACAGAGGCGTATTTCGGATGAGTTCGAGATACCCCCGGGCCAGCATCTTCCCCAGAACAGACCGGGACATCCGCAGCACCGCCGTGACCAGACCCAACGCAAATGCCAGAAGAAGGCTGATTCCGGTAATCTGTAACGTCACTTTCAGGCCCTCGAGAAGAGGGCCCGGCAACCATCGCCCTTCCTGGACACGGATCAGATATTGGGGGACACGGTACCACTGCCAGTTATAGCCCAAACTTTCGGCGCCGCGGGCCAAGAGAAAGACCATTGCGCCGATCACCAGAGCGTATTTAAGGAGTTCGCCCCAAACCGATGTTCCCGGCAGGGTTGCCAGGGCAGGTGTGCGATTCTTTCCGGTTGGAGTCATCGGGGATGCATTGGGTGTGTTGGGTGGTGGTTGAAATCGTTTCTATCTTTTTAACGGCTTGCTTCGGGCGGAGTTTCCGTCCAACAACCCGGGGGCCATGGTCGGCTCAGGGATACCAGCTAATGCCCTGATTGTAAAGGGAGGGGATTTCACGTATACTTTCAAATAGATCCGAAGATTCAACATGACGCTCCCCTGGGGGAACGCAACCACGGAAAGGGATGCCGATGGTCGAGAACGTTATCATTATGGGAGCCGCGGGGCGGGACTTCCATAACTTTAATATCTATTTCAAGGACAATCCGAGATATCATGTTGTTGCTTTTACGGCAGCTCAAATCCCGGACATCGAAGGCCGCCAGTATCCTCCTGAACTGGCCGGCAGCCAATATCCGAATGGGATCCCGATTTTCACTGAAGAGCGCATCGTCGATTTGATCCGCTCCCACCGGGTGGACCTGGTCGCGTTCTCCTACAGTGACGTCCCCCATTTGGAGGTGATGCACAAAGCGTCCGTGGTGATGGCCGAAGGCGCCGACTTTACGCTCATCGGCGCCACCTATACGATGCTAACCAGTGAAAAGCCGGTGGTGGCCGTATGTGCGGTCCGAACCGGATGTGGCAAGTCACCGACGACCCGGAAAGTGTGCGATATCCTTCGAGGGGAGGGCATGCGCACCGTGGTGGTTCGGCATCCCATGCCCTATGGCGACCTCCGACAGCCGGCGGTGCAGCGGTTTTCCAAGTACGAGGACTTTGATACCCATCAATGCACCATCGAGGAACGGGAAGAGTACGAGCCTCTGGTGGAGCAAGGATCGGTGGTATACGCCGGGATCGACTACCGAAGCATTCTTGCTGCCGCAGAAGCAGAGGCCGACGTCATTGTTTGGGATGGGGGCAATAACGACACCCCCTTTTTCCATCCCTCGGTTCACATCGTCATATTCGATCCCCACCGTGCCGGCCACGAACTGCTTTACTACCCCGGCGAAACCAATCTGCTCATGGCCGATATTGCCGTCATCAATAAGGTCGATTCGGCGCCACCCGAAAAGACTGAAACGGTCCGGCAAAACATTCGAATCCACAATCCCGACGCCGACATCGTTCTGGCTGAGTCCTCGGTACTCGTGGATCGTCCGGAACGTGTTCAGGGCCAACGTGTTCTGGTTGTCGAGGACGGCCCTACATTGACCCACGGCGAGATGTCATCCGGTGCCGGCCTGATTGCGGCGGAGCAGTTCGGTGCTTCCGCTGTCGTCGATCCACGGCCGGCCGCGGTCGGTACGATCCGTGATGCCTATCGCCACTATCCCCACATCGGTCCCGTGCTCCCGGCCATGGGGTACACCGAGGGACAAATCCAGGATCTCAAACAAACCATTGACCAAATCGACTGCGATCTTGTTTTATTTGCGACCCCCATCCATTTGCCCCGATTGCTGTCTATCGGTAAACCCACACTGCGTGTCCGATATGAGTACCAGGACCATGGCAACCCGACCCTGGACAAGGTCCTTCTGGCCCGGTTGTCCGCAGCGGATTTGACAACACCATGAACTCGTCACCGCGCAAGGATATTTTGCTGGTCGCTTTGGGCGGCAACGCGCTGATCCGCAAGGGGCAGATTGGCACCGTCCAGGAGCAGTTTGAGAACCTAAGGGTTCCCATCCGCCAGATTTCGAGGCTTTCCCGGCGTTTTCGCATTCTCATTACCCATGGCAACGGTCCTCAAGTCGGGCACCTGCTGATGCAGCAGGAATGCTGCCCTCGCCTGCCGACACTCCCCCTTGAGATTCTGGTGGCCCAGACCCAGGGGCAGCTCGGATACATGATCGAGACATCTCTGGACAGTGCGCTCATGGATCTCGGAATTCACTCCGAACAGCGGTTTGTAAGCCTGCTGAGCTACGTCGTGGTAGATGAATCGGATCCGGCCTTCAAAGAGCCCACCAAACCCATCGGACCGGTATACACGGAAGCGGAAGCCCAAGACCTTCCATACCCGGTCCGGAAGACGGCCAAAGGATATCGACGGGTCGTTGTCTCGCCAAAACCGATCACCATTGTCGAAAAACGTGAGATACGGGCTCTGATTGAACGGGATTTCATCGTCATCTGCTGCGGCGGGGGCGGCATCCCGGTGATCCGGGAAGGACGATCCTTCGCGGGTGTTGATGCGGTCATCGACAAGGACCTGGCCAGTGCCACACTGGCCAAGGAGGCCGGGGCGGATATGTTCCTGATTGCAACGGACGTGCCTGGAGCCGCTCTCCATTATGGATCATCGGAGGAACGGTTTCTTCGACGAATGACTGTCTCGGAAGCCGAGGCGTATGCAGACCATGGGCATTTTCCGGCCGGATCCATGCTGCCCAAGATCGAGGCGGCCTGCCAGTTCATCAGCGCAGGCGGCAAACGCGCGGTGATCACCTCGGTTTCAGATATCGAGTCTGCCGTGAAGGGGGTGGCGGGAACGGAAATCCGACCGGGCTAGCTTAAACCTTTCGGCAAGAGCTAAAGAAACCTTTTCTATTTATTGGCGTCGTTTCGGTCGACGCCCTAAATACGAAGCACGAAAACCGAAATTCGAAACAAACGGAAAAATTCGAATGCTTCAAACCCTAATGCGGTGGTTTGATATCTTGGTCATTTGAAATTCGGATTTGTTTCGTATTTCGATATTCGAATTTCGAAATTTAATTTACTCGTTCTGAGTGTGTGAGTGATTTTCCTGCAGCCACCTTGCATAACGCGGCTTCCCTATTCAAAACCCTAGCTGTTTCGATTTCGGAGTCCCCGTTCCACGATCACGAGAAAATCCTGTACATTGGTCAAAATGGAGCGGGCGGTCAGGGATCCTCGATTGGCCAGTTTGCTGACCGCAAATTCGGACATGTCTACCGAGTAGAAGTAAACCGGGCGTACCGATCCATTTTCCTGAACGCGATAGGAGGGCGCCATATTGCCGGTGGCAATGGCGTGCAGTTGTGTGGCCAGGGCGATGATGGTGGTGGCCTGTCGCGCCAGGGTCCGCGTTTGATCCTGGGCCCGATAGACATCGGCAACGATTTCCGGAAGGGGCCCGTCGTCGCGGATGGACCCGGCAAGCACATAGGGGACCCCTTTGTCCAGAGTTGCTTTCATAACCCCGTCGGAGATGATGCCCTGGTCGATGGCGGCCTGCATTGAGCCTTCGGAACGGACCATGTTCAGGGCATCCAGATGCCGATAATGTCCCATCGCCACGCTCTTCTTCGAATACAGTTCCTGTCCCAGGGCGGTGCCGAAGATCGCCCCTTCCAGATCGTGGGTAGCCAGTGCATTTCCGGCCAGCAGGGCATGCACGAATCCGTTTTCGATCAGGGCGGAAAACGCCTGTCGCGAGTCCTGATCAAAGACCGCCGCCGGTCCCATCACCCAAACGATCACGCCATGGTTTTTTTCAAACTCCAGAAGCTCATACAATTCGTCATAATCGATGGAGAATGACGTCTCCCGTGTTAAGTGGCTCCGGAACGCAAACTTCTCGGCCGTGTGGGAGGGAAATTGAAATCCATCGGTGTGAACGAATATGCCGTCTTCCCCGTTTTCTCCCCGGCCACAAGCCACCCGTTCACCCTTTCGAAGCCTCCGAAATTCTTTCACCTCGAGAGAGTCGTCCGGATTCCGAACGACGACACAATCCATTCGGGATTCCTGCAACAGTTGCCAATGCGCCTCCTGGATTCGAAAGTATTCCGGATAAACCGATGTGGCATGAAAATCTTTCGGGGCCACGCCGTCCTGGATGGCCGTCTCGAATCGGACGAGAGGTGCACGGATAAGGTTGTCGGATGAAAAATCCGGGGGCGAGTATGCCGGCAGCTTAAACGCCATGGCGACCTCCTTCGCTATTGCACCAATTGGGTAATTCGGATTTGTTTCGTATGTCGTGCTTCTATATTCGAATTTACTTCAAACGCACATCAATAAAAAATATAAAGGAACATCTCAAAATCTTCCGTCTGTTGAAAGCGAGCCAATTTCACTGTAGGGTTCAAGTTACCTTAAAGTCAATTGGAAAGGACCTGCCATGATTCCGCTCGCTTCGATTCAGACCGCCGCCGACCAGCTCAGAAATCATATCGCCCGGACACCCATCATCCATTCATCGACCCTCAGTAAATTGATCGGCGCAGATATCTATTTGAAGCTTGAAAATCTTCAAAAGACCGGATCCTTCAAGGTCCGGGGTGCCACCTACAAGCTGATGCGTCAACGGAGTGCGATCGGCCCGGGCGGAGTGGTGGCCGCATCCGCGGGGAATCATGCCCAAGGGGTGGCGTTGGCTGCTCGAGAAACCGGCATCCCGGCCACGATCGTGATGCCCGAATGGGCTTCCATCACCAAACAGGAGGCCACACGCAGCTATGGCGGGGAGGTGATCATTCACGGGACGAGTATCGATGAATCCCTGGACAAGGCCCGGGATCTGAGTCAGGAAGGACGCACGTTTATCCATCCTTTTGATGATCCGGATATTGTCACGGGACAGGGGACCATCGGACTGGAGGTACTCCAGGACATCCCCGACACCGACATGATTCTGGCACCGGTCGGCGGGGGCGGGTTAATTTCCGGAATCGCCTCCGCCGTCCGGGGGATACGACCGGAAGCGACCGTTATCGGTGTGGAGGCGGCAGTCTGTCCGTCAGCCTCTGAATCTCGTAAAGCCGGGAAAATCACTCGAGTGACGGCCTGTTCGTCCATTGCCGATGGCATCAGCGTCAAGCAGGTGGGCAATATCTGCTTCGACATTCTCCAGGAGGCCGTGGAAGATGTGGTGCTGGTTGAAGAAGAACAGATTGCCGCGGCCATGCTGATGCTGCTGGAGAGGAAACGGATCCTGGCCGAAGGCTCCGGGGCGACCCCGCTGGCGGCCCTCTTGAACGGATCTGTGGCCCCTCCGACCGGTGGGAAGGTGGTGCTGATTGTCAGCGGCGGCAATGTGGACAGTCCACTGCTGGGACGGATCATCAGTCAGGGATTGCTGAAACACGGACGGATCATGCGGTTAAGGGTGCGCTTGGAGGATATTCCCGGTGCCCTTGCCGGCATGCTCGCCGCCGTGGCCAGACTGAAAGCCAATGTTCTGACCATTTATCATGATCGTCGGGTTCGGGGTATCCCGATTTACGAAACCCTTGTGGAGCTGGAATTGGAAACCCGCGGTCCGAATCACGCCGAGGCGGTTGCCGAAGAATTGCGAGCCCAAGGATATGATATTGCGGTCCGATAAATAACCGGTTTCACAACCGTGTCTAAAGGCCCATGTCGGTGTTGCAGGCCATCGAAAAATACTCACATACTGCCGTGTTTACTCCACTTTTTCACCTGGCCATTGCATAAAACCATCGAGAGGTAGGGCCCTGGTCCTTGATCCATCGTTGTGAAACCGGTGATGTATGACTTAGTCTGAGCTTACGGCGCGAACGTAATATGGGGCGCTGATATCCTGCCAATGCACGAAGCCCAGTTCGATACTGACATACCAGGCGGTGGTATACGATCGCCGGTCGCAGCTCCACAGCCACTGCTGGGTGGTATCAAACACCGGGTCGATGCAAACATCCACGGCCTCGGTCAACAGCGACAAGAGCTCATCAACGGTGGGAAGGCGCCAGTTTCGGCTGTCTCCGAAACGCTTCCGGTTGAGGTGATCGACATAGTGAGCGGCTTCCTGCCAGTTTACCGGGTAGGGTGACC
>Ga0056120_1000102_pt1 | contig 16711 bp, 9 predicted proteins | sample WorMettaBAHAMAS2_FD_71121 | JGI IMG/M metagenome (GOLD analysis project Ga0056120, IMG submission 71121) | Marine gutless worms symbiont microbial communities from Max Planck institute for Marine Microbiology, Germany - Olavius tantulus BAHAMAS.2 ...
GAGCCCATATCGGACAATTTTGTCTCTGATGGCATGGAATTTGTATCCTTGGAGCCTGAAGGAGATATGCCATGAAACATGAATCGGGATTCAGTTTGGTTGAGCTTTTAGTCGTCATCGGCATTATAACGGCCCTGCTTCTGGTCGCAGGCGGCGGTTGGTACGCCTTCATGCCGAGCTATCGAATCAGTACCGGCACCGGCGAACTTCAGGGAGCGCTCCAACTGGCCAAGCTCAGGGCCATTAAAGAAAATGCTGTGGTCACCCTGAATCTGAGCGGGACCCCACTGACCTATGTTGCGTTTGTCGACGATGACGGCGATGGAGACTTCGATCCCGGCGACGACGAAACGTTTATTAGCGGGACATTCCACCCGAGCATCTCGCTTCATGGCAGCAGCAGCACACAGATACAGCTCAATGGCAGAGGATTCCCCATCGAGCCCGATCCGACCGATTATCCGAGGAATTTACGGCTCATTGTCGGACAGAGAGGACGGGCACTTCAGGTCAATGTGGCCGGCGGCGTCATCATGCAGGAAAGCGATAACGGCGGCACCAGTTGGCGGGATCTGTAATGTCTATAACACAGGCCAAAGCGGGTGAGGTCATGAATCAGCATAAACGAGCAATTTCCGGAAGTTTTCACCTGAACCACAGCGGTTATTCCCTGGTGGAACTGTTGATCGCGATGGTTGTCAGCGCCATTGTGCTGACCGGCATTTATTCCGTGTTTCGCGCCCAGCAGAACTCCTATGTGGGCAACAGCCAGTCGGTGACGCTGCAGCAAAACCTAAGAGCGGCATTGTACCTGATGGAGCGGGAAATCCGTCTGGCCGGCTATCACAGAACGGGCGGCTCCTGCGCCACCATCATCGGGGCCCGTCTATGCGAAATCCGGTTTACCTGGGATGACGACGACAACGGCACCTGCGACGGGACGGTCGAGCCTGCCGGTACGCTGGGGCCGAGGCCGAACGAAGACCTGACATTCGGAATGCCGGTGACCGGTGTGGACGCAAACCGCGACGGCGTGCCCGACACCGGTGTCCCCGTGGCGTCCATCGGTCGTCGCCGGGGAGGCTCTACCCAAAACTTCGATCCCATTGCCAACAACATCGAGCGGATCGCCTTTGGCTATGCCTATGACGACGACCAGAACGGTGTGATCGACGTCGACGGGTCCGGCGACACGATCTGGGCCTATGACACCGATAACGACGGAGATCTGGACACCGACATCGCCGGAAATGCCGTTAACCCGAATGTACTGTTTGATCGCATCCGGTTGGTCCGGATTTGGATTGTCGCCAGATCGAACAAGGGCCTCCCGAACTACGGGGGCACCCGGACCTTTATGAACGATCCGCTGCCGGTGGTCTACAATCCTGGCACGGACAAGCCGGCGAGCCCCTATACGACCAACGACAATTTCATGCGGCGCGAGCTGGATACCATCATCAAGTGCCGGAATATGGGGCTTCGCATCAGCACCTCATAGGGCCGGCGGCCCACAAGGGAACAGCTAACGGAGTTTACGCCATGAAGACACACACAACCGACACGATCCGGCGGAATCAGCAGGAAGGCGGATTCACGCTCCTCGAGGTGCTGATCGCCATTTCCATATTCATGGTGGGGATGCTGGCCATCGGCAGCATGCAGACCCGCGCCCTGCTGACCAACTCCAAAACCCGGGACATCACCCAGGCGGTCAACATCGCCATGCGGACCGCCGAGGACCTGATGGCCAGGGATTGGAATGATCTGGCCAGTGGCAACCCGATCAACCTCGCGGGTGGGAGACAACCGCTGGGTGATGCCGTTGACAACGCGCCGTCACGGTACATCATCTGGCTGACGCCGTTTCCGCCGACCGCCGGGTACGCGGCCAATACGGCCTATAAGATCCGGATCGAAGTGAGATGGCCCAGAAGCGTCGCGGAAGCCAATCAGAAGTCCGTCATCTACGAGATATTCCGAGCGGCCTCCGTATGACCGGCCGCTTCACCGCACCAGGGAGATATTCGATGAAGTCGATCACGCACACAATCCGCAACGAAGAGGGCACCGTGATGGTGATCTCGCTGCTGATCATGGCCATCCTGACGATTCTGGGACTTTCGGCCATCGACACCAGCAATGTGGAGATCCTGATCACCACCAACGAACGGGTCTACAAGCAGAATTTTTACAAGGCCGAGGCCTCGGTGATCGCGGCCGCCCAGCAGCTTCAGGATGCTTCGCCCGCCCAGCTGTCCAATGTGGCCAACATCGACTGGCTCATCAATACCGATTTCAGGCTGAACACCCTGGAGTACCAGAACCCGTCCGGTACCTGGGTCTCCCTCCAGGATGGCAGCGGCAACTGGATCGATCCGCCCGCGGCCAACGGCATCGTCGGCCAGGTGGATACCGGCGACAGCGAATTTGCCGCCTGCCGGTTCGTGGTCCTTGAAACCACCGGGTTCATCGATCTGACCGCACCGAGCAACATGCACACCTATGAAATTTATGGATTTTACGACTCAAAGGGTACTGATCGCGGCCAGGTGGCCGTTGAGATTGGATACAAGCGCAGATTCTAAGTGCTTCGATAATAACCTTCATGGGGGATAAACCGATGAAGTCGCATAAGATGTCCAGAACAATGGTCGGCCTGATCGTGGCCTTCATGTGTCTACCTTGCCGATGACCGCCCTGGCTGCCGAAGTGGCTGTTTCTTCCGGCAATTCCGGCCCGAACCCGTGGTCGGATCCCGCCTGTTCCGGTATTCCGGAAAACACGGTGACGATCCCTCTTCCGACCTGGCTTGTTCCTTCCACCCTGTCCTTTCAGTGGCGCTTCGAGAGTGAGGAGTTTGGGGGTACATTTGGCAGGAACGATACGGTGGGCTTCCAGGTGACCGGAACCGACCCGATCGCCCGGACCCAGCTCATGGACGTGGATAGTGCCGATACCAACACCATGCCCGCGCCGCAAAAAAAGACCGATCCCCGGACATATCAGGTGGAGCTTTCCTGCGGCACACCCCCGTGTTCGGGCAATCTGGAGATCTATGCCACCAATGCCAACAACTGTTGGACGGAGACGACCCTTTACGTCGATGCAGTCACCGTATCAGCGGCGTCCGGCGATTCGATCGTATCCATCGCCAGTGCCATTGGTGTGGAAGGTGCCGATTCGGCCATCACTTTTCCGGTGTCTTTAAACCAGGCCGCCGCAAGTGACCTTTACGTGTTCTACCGGACCGAAGACATCTCCGCCACCGGCGGTGTCGACTATGTATCCACCGCCGGCGGGATCGCGTATATCCCCATGGGCAGCACCAGCACGACCATTCGGGTGCCGATCATGGACAACAACGACACCCCCCAACGAAACCTTCCGGGTACGGCTGACCGGTGTCTCCGGCCCGGGTACTATCAGCGGGGGCGTTGCCACCGGCACCATCTCCGAGTCCAATGTGCCTCCCAATGTCAGCACGGTCACGTGGTGGATCAACGAGGGATCCCCCAATGGATATGTCGTGATTTTTGACTGGATGCCCTATGCCTCGGACAGCAACTCTGAGGTTCCCTTCGGCAAGATTACCGATGTCCGGTTTCTGGTGGGCGGCACCCCCAGCCTGACCGCCGGGGGCGGTTCGAACAATGCCTTTGTCATCGATCCACCCACTGGACGGATCACGGTCAACAACAGCGCCGAGATGGTCTATGCCACCTATCCTTCGGTCCCGGGCCCGTCCTTTACGCTGGACCTCCGCGTGACCGACGGCGGCGGTGCGTCCACAGACGGCACCATTTATGTGAATTTAATGGAAATCGCTCCGGCTCCGGGTAATCCCACGGCCGTTGACGATAACATTACCACGGTGAATGAAGGCGACACCGGTGTGGTCCTCGATGTGCTGGCCAATGACCTTGCTGCCGGCAGTACTCCGGGGCTTCCGCCGGACCAGATCACCCGTATCGATGGTACCCCTGTTGTCGGGGGCCAGGTCATATCAAAGGGCTGTAGTGGAACCCTGACCGTTGCGCTGGACAGATCGAGCATCACCTATGATTCTACGGGCCTGGCAACGGCGATGAGTGTTTCTGGGCGGGTTTCACCTACGAGATGCAGGATGTGGACGCACCGACTCCCAAGACGTCCAATGCGGCCTGGGTGAATTTCCAGATCAATCCAGTCACCGATGAGCCGATTACCCCCACCCCCGACAGTTACATCATAGACGAAAACGACACTTACAACTCCGGCGTGTCCAACAGCCTGGTCAGCAACGATACGGACATGGACTTTCCGGACGATACCCTGACCGTGACCGAAGTCGATGGCGTACCCGGCAATGTGGGTGTCCCCCTGGCACTTACCCACGGCACTCTGACCGTGAATCCCGACGGCACGTTCACGTATGCCCATGGCGGCGCTCCGCCACCGATCCCACCGGGCAACGAGGAGAATTTCACCTATACCGTATCCGATGGGGTAACTGCGCCTCCCCTCCCGGTGAGCGTAAAGATTACCATCAATGGGGTCAACGACGGCCCGATCGCGGTCGACGACCATTACTCCGCAAAACCGGCGTACACCACCTCGGAGGATGTCCTGCTTCCGATCAATATTCCGGAATTGCCGCTGAAGGATAACGACGGACCGGACGAGGAAGGAAACAATTTCCGCGTCGACGACCCGGGTCCATTTCTCAGCGTCGGTGGCGCCACGGTGACCATTACGGGTTCAGGCCAGGGCAGATTCACCTACGATCCCACCAGTGCGCCGGCAATCCAGGCGCTGGCCGCCGGTGAAACGTTGGAGGACACCTTTACCTACCGGCTCATCGAAACGGACGGTGTCCCGACGAACGCCTATTCCAATACGGCTACCGTGACGATTCTGGTCACAGGTGCCGCCGATCCGCCGACAACGGCGGACAGCTTCGTCTTCGCTTTGGAGGACACACCATACACGTTTCAGGCCGATGATTTTCCGTATTTTGACGATTTTGGTGATTCGCTCCATTCGATCCGGATCGACTCGACTCCGGGCACCGGATCGCTCCAGTTGGACGTTCCCCCCTTGACCCCGGTAACACCCGGACAGGGGATCCCGGCGGCCGATATCGCCAACCTGACATTTACGCCGGTGCTCGATGGAAACGGGGCCCCGTACACCACGTTTTCATTCAGCGTCAGCAACGACGGCGCCATATTCAGCGCATCCAGCACCATGACCGTCAACGTGACGGCAGTCAACGACGAGCCGAGCTTTACCAAGACCGACCCGGTAAACGTTTCTGAAGATGCCGGAGGCGTGACGCTACCCAACTGGGCCAGCGCCATGTCGGTTGGACCGGCCGACGAGGGGCTTGCCGGGCAAACCTTCTGGTTCAGCGTCACCAACGTGTCCAACCCGGCCCTTTTCGCAGGATGGCCCTCCGTAAATAATGCGGGCACCCTGTTCTTTACACCGACTGCCGATGCCAGCGGATCGGCGGTCATCACCATCGAGATGAGGGACAACGGGGGCGCTGCCTACGGCGGTGACGATACCTTCACCGAGACCTTTACCATCAACGTGACGGCGGTCAACGACGTTCCCAGCTTTACCGCCGGCGCCAACCAGGCCGTGAACGAAGATGCCGGTGCCCAGACAGTGGCCGCATGGGCCACGGCAATTGATGCGGGTGCCACGGACGAATCCGGCCAGTCGCTGACCTTTAATGTGGGCAATGATAACGGTCCGTTGTTTGCTGCGGCCCCGGCCATTGACAGCAGCGGGCAGTTGACCTACACGCCCACGGCGAATGCCAGCGGCGTCGCCAATGTGACGGTCACCCTTACCGACGACACGTCGGTGGACGGCGTGGCTCAGACCAGTGCTCCGGCCGCAGTTTTTACCATTACCGTCAATGCGGTCAATGATGCTCCGACGGCCGATACCCAGACCGTGGGCGCCAGCGAAGATGTGGACACCACCATTACCTTGACCGGCTCGGATCCGGTGGAAGGTGACGCCCTGACCGCGTATACCATCTCCACGCTTCCAGCGGCCGGCAAGCTGTATCAGACCCCGGACGGTGTGGCTCGCGGTGCGGAAATCACCGCCACCCCGACGGTGGTCACCAATGCCGGCCAGCAGGTGATCTACGTGTCTGCGCCGAATGGCTTTGGTGCCGGTCACGGCGACTTCGGATTTACCGTGACCGACAACGGCACCCCGATTGCCGAAACCTCCGCCGATGCCACGGTGACCGTGAATGTAACGGCGGTCAACGACGTTCCCAGCTTTACGGCCGGTGCCAACCAGGCCGTGAACGAAGATGCCGGTCCCCAGACGGTGGCCGGATGGGCCACGGCGATTGATGCCGGCGCCGCGGACGAGGCTGGCCAGACGCTGACCTTTAATGTGGGCAATGACAATGGGTCGTTGTTTGCGACGGCCCCGGCCATCGACAGCAGCGGGCAGCTGACCTACGAGCCGACAGCGGACGCCAGCGGTGTGGCCAATGTCACGGTCACCCTCACCGACGACACCTCCATCGACGGCACGGCTCAGACCAGCGCTCCGGCCGCCAACTTTACCATTACCGTCAACGCGGTCAATGACGTTCCCAGCTTTACCGCCGGCGCCAACCAGGTCGTGGCCGAAGATGCCGGTCCCACGACGGTGGCCGGATGGGCCACGGCGATCGATGCCGGCGCCGCGGACGAGTCGGGTCAATCGCTGACCTTTAATGTGGGCAATGACAATGGGGCCCTGTTTGCGGCGGCCCCGGCCATCGACAGCAGCGGACAGCTGACCTTTACGCCTACGGCGGATGCCAGCGTCGTGGCCAATGTCACGGTCACTCTCACCGATGACGACACGATCGACGGTACGGCTCAGACCAGCGCACCGCCGGCCGCCTTTACCATTACCGTCAATGCGGTCAACGACGTTCCCAGCTTTACCGCCGGCGCCAACCAGGTCGTGGATGAGGATGCCGGTGCCCAGACCGTGGTCGGATGGGCCACGGCCATATCTGCCGGCCCGCCCGATGAGGCCGGTCAATCCCTGACCTTTAACGTGGGCAATGACAATGCATCCCTGTTTGCGGTGGCCCCGGCCATCGACAGCAGCGGACAACTGACCTACACGCCGGCGGCGGATGAAAACGGTGTGGCCAACGTAACGGTCACCCTCACCGATGACGCCTCAATCGACGGCACGGCCCAGACCAGCAGCCCTGCCGCGAATTTCACCATCACGGTGAATCAGATCAACGATCAGCCTACTGCTTTTAACGCGTCCCCGGGTATCAACGAGGACACGGAACTGGCCATCACCCTGACCGGCGACGACGGGGATCCGACCCATGTCCAGCCCTTGACCTATATCCTGACGTCTCTGCCGGCCACCGGAACCCTGTACACGACATCCGGAGACCCGGCCGGCTCGGCCATCGGGTCGGTACCGGCTACATTGGCCGGCCCCACGCTCTATTTCATCAGCGCCCAGGACGACCCCGCCAACCAGTCGTTCAATTTCAAGGTGGATGACGGCGAGGCCGTCAACAACGAGAGCACCGACGCCATCGTGGACATTACCGTCACCGCCGTCAACGATGCACCGGTGCTGACGCTGCCCGGTGCCCGAGCGTGACCGAAGATACCGATCTGAGCATCAGCGGCATCAGCGTGGCCGACGTGGACGCGGATGATGCGCCCGGCGACCTTTCCGTCTCAATGTCCGTCAGCAGCGGGACGCTGACGTTGGCTTCCACCGACGGCCTGGTATTTGGCGCCGGGGCGGATGGCACGGCGTCCATGACGTTTACCGGGAGTCTGACCAATGTCAGCTCGGCCCTGGCCATGGTGACCTATCGCGGCAATTCCGATTATAACGGCCCGGATACGTTGAACGTCAGCGTCAGTGATCAGGGATTCACTGGCCTCGGCGGCGCATTGGGTGACAGCGGCACGGTGGGTCTGACGGTTGATCCCATCAACGATACGCCGTCTTTTACCGCCGGCCCTGATCAGGCAGTGAATGAGGATCCCGGGCTCCAGACCGTTCCCAATTGGGCGACGGCTATTTCCGCAGGCTCAGGGAACGAATCCGCACAATCGCTCACCTTTAATGTGAGCAATGACAACGCCGCATTGTTTACGGTTGCCCCGGCCATCGACAGTACCGGGACGCTGACATACACCCCGACCAACAACGCCAACGGTTCGTCGACGGTGACCGTGTCCTTGACCGATGACGCGACCGCCGGCGGTGCCGCGCTCACCAGCGCGGACCAGACCTTTACCATTACGGTAAACGCCGTGAACGATGCCCCGGTGGTGACGGTGCCCGGCGCCCAGAGCGTTAACGAAGACACCGATCTGGATATTGCCATCGGCGTGGTCGATGTGGACTCGGACGAGGCGCCCGGCGACCTTTCCGTGACCCTGAACGTCAACAATGGGACCCTGACGCTCGCCTCTACCGCCGGCTTGAGCTTTGGCGCCGGCGGCGACGGCCAGGCGTCCATGACCTTTACCGGTACGCTGGCCAGCGTCAGCAGTGCCCTGAGCACGGTGACCTATCGAGGGATTGCGGATTACAACGGTCCGGACACCTTTGATGTTAGTGTCAACGACCTGGGCAATACCGGGATCGGAGGCGTCCTGACGGACGCCGGCACGGTGGGCCTGACCGTAAATCCGGTGGTCGATATTGCCCCGGACACGACCACCATCAATGAGGACTCGGCCGGCGCCTGGATCAACGTGCTGGCCAATGATAATTTCGAAGGAACACCAGGGGTTACGGTTGCACCGATCGACCAGCCGGCGAACGGCAGTGTCGTGATGTTCCTGAACACCCCCATCTATACGCCGAATGCCGACTGGAACGGCATCGACACCTTTACGTACACGGTGGTTTCCGGCGGTGTGACGGAAACCGCCACCGTGACCGTGACGGTCAATGCACAAAGCGACATTGTCGCGGACACGGACACCACGGACGAGGATACCCCTGTGAACATCGCGGTGCTCTCCAACGAGACGTTCGAGAACACACCGGTGGTGAGTGTCGCCCCGGGTGATCAGCCGGCCAACGGCCTTGCGGCGGCCCAGCCCGACAACACCATCGACTACACACCCAACGCCGACTGGCATGGCATTGATGTCTTCACCTATACGGTGACCTCCGGCGGCGTGACGGAAACCGCCACCGTGACCGTGACGGTGAACTCGATTCCCGACGTGGTCGATGACACGGTCAGCACAGCCGAGGATACGGTCCTCGTCATCGATGTGTTGGGTACGGACTCCTTTGCCGTCACCGCAACGGTGACGGCGGTAACCCAGCCCACCAACGGGAGCGTGGCCATCACCACCGGCGGTGCCGACGTGACCTATACGCCGAACGACGATTGGAACGGCACCGGTGTTGATGCGGATACCTTTACCTACACGGTGAGCAACGGCGGAGCCGACGAAACCGCTACGGTGACCGTTGATGTGACCGCGGTCGTCGACATTGTGGCCGATGCCGCCACCGTGGCCCGGAGCGTCCCATGGTCCATCGATCTCATGGGCGGCGCCGGCGCCGATAACTTCGAAGACGCCGCCGCCAGCATCACCTCGGTGACGACCCCCACCGTCAACGGGGGCGCCGTGGTGATCACGGGAACCGGTTCGGTGGAATATACCTCTGATCCGGCGTATGTCGGTATCGATACGTTCGACTATGCCGTCACAGCCGGCGGGGTCACCGAAACCGCCACCGTGACCGTAACGGTGGAAGATATTTACAGAGTCACCATTAACTGGACCGACACCGGTGACGGGAGTGTCACCGCGTCTGAAGGAGCAGCACCCGGCGTGGCACCGATCTCGCCGTTTAATACTTGGACGCCCAAATCCGCCTCCGGCGAAGTTCCGACCTCACTGGTGGTGTGGGCCAAGCAAGGCGACGTGCTGTCCTTCACAGCCGCAACCGGAAGCCTGTATGGGGCCAACGGCTCCCGCTTTGTCCAGTGGGGCGATGGTGAGACCACCACAGTCCATTCGGATATCACCATCGGTGCCGCCGATGTCAGCCTGACGGTCGAATTTGCTCAGCTGTGGCAGGTCGACCGGTCCGTGACCGGAGAAGTCGCCGGCCTGAACCCGATTACGGCGACACCGGCGCTGCCTTCGGATCCGGAAGTCATAGACGAGGCGCTCGCCTCGGCGGACTATGCCTTCAGTCCCATCGACGGCTATTTTGTCAACCTGATCGTGGATGGGGTGACCGAGGTCTCCAGCTCCTTTCCGGTGAGCAGACAGTTCATCAATATTACGGCCGACCATACCATGGAGGCCAACGTCATGATGAACCCGAGGGTGACCGCCACGGTCCTTGCCAGTGACGAGGACGGTTTGACCCACGGGAGCATCACCCCGGGTGGCACGACCTCCCATTTCCACGGGGAGACGCCCACCTTCGGTATCGACGCGGAAGACGGATGGTGCGTCGAATCCGTGCAAGTGGACGGTGCGGAGGTGTGGGACAACACCGGTACGACCAACTACATCACCCACAGCTCGAATCATCATACCTACCAGTTCAACCCGCTGACCCGGGCCGACACCAATGATTACGAGATTACGGCCGTGTTCCGACAGCCCTGGGTCTTTACCGGAACCATTTCTCCCTTCATGGCTCAAGCCGTCTGGCAGGGTGCCGGCAGCTGGAGCCTGTATGACGAGGATCAGGGCATTTATGTGGCCCAGAATATGGGTCATTTAAATACGGTCACGCTGCCCTGCGACAGCCGGAACTTTACCTTCTATGTCCATGACCAGAGCGATTGGGAAACGGTCGAGACCGGCGGAACCCGGGACGGCACGTCCGTGAAGTTTCCCATTACCGTATCCGACGATACCGATGCGGTGGCCCGATACCGTCCGGTTCTGACCATCACCCTGGACGGACCCGGCAATACCACTCCGGCGCAGCCCACCGCGCCCGCGGTGCTGGCCTATGACTTCCAGACCACCGCCACCGTGTCGGCCGCTCCCAACGATCCGGCCAATTACGTATTTACCAACTGGCGGGGCGATGCCGACGGCATCGCGTCCACCGCGGACGTCTACATGGATGCCCCGAAAACCATCACCGCCGTGTTCACTTCCAAAACCAACATAGACGTGGATGACGACGGCGACGGCAAAACCGAGAACCAGGGCGACTGCGACGACGGCGATGCCGGCCGGGCGCCCAATATCGCGGAGATTGCCGGTGACGGCATCGACCAGGACTGCAACGGCGTGGACCTGGCCGCCGGTCTGGGCACCGTGTGTCTGCCCATCTCGGATGTGCCTCTGGATACCGAACTTCAGGCGGCGCCGGCCAACATCATGTTCATTCTGGACGACTCGGGCTCCATGAACTGGGAGTTCATGACCCCCGAATCCCAGGGCACCTTCGATGGGGAACGATATCTGTTCGACGGTCACGGTTCATCGGAAACCCTGGGTCGGTACGGCGGCGACGACCGGCAGCAGTGGCAGTCCCAGTGGCACGAATACAACAAGATGTACTTCAACCCGTCGGTCACCTACGAGCCGTGGCCGACCAAGGAGAACCTGCACGATCCGGACGATCCGCTCCGCTTCCCGGGTACCACGAGTACCGCCACCACCGATCTGTCCGCCACGTTCTATGATCTGAACATCGCCGGACAGGGCGGCTCCCAGGTGGCCAGCACCGACATCATCATCGATGATCTGGACCAGGCCGGAGCAGCCGGAAATACCATTACCATCGACAACAACGACAGTGAATTTACCCGAAATCCCTCAGGGCGTTGGAACTGGTCCAACAACAACAGCGAGCGATTCGGCAGCAGCTATTACTACACGGACTCCAACAGCAGCCAGCAGACCGGCTGGACCGCGACCTGGGATTTCAATGGTACGGGCCAGACCGCCGGCACCTACGATGTGTACATCTGGTGGCCCGATTCCAACACGTACTGGTCCGACAGCGCCGACTACACGATCTACAACGGCGGCACGGCAGTGGCTACCTATAACAATGTCAACCAGAAGACCAACGGCGGCCAGTGGAACTACTTCGGGCAATACACCTTCGGTGCAAACAGTGCCAGGGTAGTGCTAACCCATGACACCGGCAGCAATGGCGGCACCTCCGACGACCGTGTCGTGGCCGATGCCGTCAGACTCGTCGAGGTGACCACTCCCACCCTGCAGCGTCGTTTTGCCATCGAGGGCGGCACCTGGTACGAGGAGAGCAATCACAACGAATCCTGGGACGACCCGACCCACGGCGAGCATTTCTATGACTCCAGCTCTGGAAATGACGACACGGTCTGGCATGTGGCGCGCTGGTATCCGTACGTGGATGACGGCGACCCGAACCATGGCGTCGGCGACTACCAGATCTATGCCTGGTGGCGGGATATCAACAGCTACTCCAACAGCATGTTCTACCGGATCTGTTACGACGGCGGCACATGCGTGGACTCCCAGAATTACAACCAGACCAACGGCGGCAATCTCAGCGACCAGTGGAACCTGCTGGAGACCTCCGGCGGAACCAATACGTTCCGGTTCACCGGTGCGACGCCGGAATCCGAGTACGTGGAACTGAGGTGGCGGCCCGGGGATCACGGCGGAGACGACGTGAACGCGGACGCCATGGCCTTTGTCAAGGTCAGTGGCGGCGGCCCGGTCGCCGTGACCATGGCCAACTCCCATTACTATGTGAGAGGATCCGACGACAATATCTACCTGGTCAACCTGACCGGCAACGTCAACAGCAGCCCGGCCCTGCAGCGCCGCTTCTACCTCTTTGCCACGGCGGACAAGACCGATCCGCGGGACACCGTGGACAGTGGTGAGTTGGCCGAGGTGACCAATGTGGCCACCCTCCAGTCCCTGGGGCTGCTGCTCACCGACGATGTCATTGCCAATATCAGTGCGGATGTCACGGCGGGAGACACGACCATCAACGTGAGCGGGCTGGGCGCGGCCATCGATGCCGGTGCGTACTTTAGTATCGAAGGGTCCCCGAGCACCTTCTACCCGGTGACCGGCAGCACGTTGAGTACCATCACCACATCCACGGCCCTGCCGGCGGTCACCGCTCCCAAGGGGATCACCCTGTACCGCAGCCCCGAGCAGGAGCGCCGGAACTTTGCCAACTGGTTCTCCTTCTACCGGGCTCGTCACCTGGCGGCCAAGGCGGCCGTGGGTTCGGCCATCAGCCAGATCCGGGGTGTGCAGATCGGCCTGTATACGATCCAGGAGCGCATCAAGCAGCCGGTGCTCAAGGTCAAGGTGGGCAGCTACCCGGACGAGACCAATACCCTGCTCAATCTGTTGTGCGGCATGACCAACAGCGGCGGCACGCCGTTGCACCAGGCGCTTCGAGACGTGGGCCGATACTACGACAATGATGACGGCTACAGCGGTAACCTGGAAGGCGACGATACCACCCTTACCGGAAATCCGTGGTACGCGAACGATCAGGGTGGCTCTTGTCAGCAGTCCTTTGCCATCCTGATGTCCGACGGCTTCTGGAACGGATCCAGCCCGAGTGTCGGGGATATCGACAAGAACCAGGGGGCTCCCTTCCAGGATCATCCGACCAATGCCGGCACATCATATTCCAATACCCTGGCCGATGTGGCCCACAAGTATTACAACGATGACATCGTGAACGATCTGGACAACGATGTGCCGACCAATTTCCGGGATTCCAACAACCGTCAGCACATGGTGACCTACACCGTAGCGTTCGGTGTCCAGGGGACGCTGGATCCGGCCTCTTATGACCTGTTCAACCCGGTCAGCCCGACGTATCCCATCTGGCCCGATCCATTCTCCTGCTCCAATTGCCAGAAACAGATCGACGATATGTGGCACGCATCGGTCAACGGGCGGGGTATTTACCTGAGCGCGGAAGATCCGACCACTCTGGTGACCAGTCTCACCGACGTGATCCAGAACGTGATCGCCCGGATCGGTTCCGGAGCCTCGGTGTCCATCAACGGTGAAGAGCTGCATGCCGGCACCGTGATGTTCCAGTCGAGTTATTCGTCCGACGGCTGGACCGGTGACGTCAAGGGCTACGAAGTGGTCACCCCCACCAACCAGCAGTCGGGTGAAAAGGTCGGCGACATCCGGTTCGACAAGCCCCTCTGGTCGGCCAGTTTCAAACTGGGCGATATTCTGCCCAAGGCCAACCCGGATTGGACGGACGAACCCGATTGGAGCAGGACCTCCTGGGATACGGGCCGGTACATCGCCACCTATGACCCGGGCACCGGCGTCGGCAAGAAGTTCCGGTACAACGAGCTGACGACCAACCAGAGAGCCTTTCTGCCGGGTGCGACGGCGGCCGAAATCACGGAGAAGATCAACTACATCCGCGGCGACAACTCCCTGGAAGAGGACAAGGTGGGCGGCAAGTACCGACGCCGGTTCAGCAAGATCGGCGACATCGTCCACTCGTCCCCGCTATACCAGGGATATATCGACGGCTCCGGGGATGACTACGGCGTGATCTACGTGGGCAGCAATAGCGGTCTGCTCCACGCCTTCTATGCCGGCAAGACCAACGGGGATGCCGCCGACAAGGCGCTCAGGGGCAAGGAGCTGTTTGGCTATGTGCCGAACCATGTCTTCCCGAGGCTCAACGAACTGACCCGTCCCGCCGCCACGCACCAGTTCTACGTGGATTCCACGCCGTTCGTGCGGGATACCGGCACCCAGAAGATGCTCATCGGTGGTCTGGGACGGGGTGGCAAGGGCGTCTATGCCCTGGATGTGACCGACCCCTTGACCCATACCGAGGCCAACGTGGCCAGTTGGGTCCTCTGGGAGTACCCGCGGGATAACACGCCCCAGGCCCAGAAGGATGCCCTCGGCTACACGTATGCGCGGCCGTTCATGGTCAAATCCAACGATGCCGACATCGACTGGGTGGTGCTCCTCGGCAATGGGTACGACAGCAAAGACCAGTGCCCGGCGCTCTTTATCCTGAACGCCCACACGAAAACCGAAGGCGGTGTGACGATCCCGGCCGGAAGTGCCGTGGAGATTATCAAGGCATCGACTACCGCCACCTGTACCGGAGACTGCAACGGGCTATCGGAACCGCTGCCGGTCGACGTGGACGGCAACTTTACGGTGGATTACGTCTATGCCGGCGACCTGAGAGGCAATATCTGGAAATTCGACCTGACCTCGGACGATCATACCGAATGGCGGGTCTTCCATGAGACGAATACCGGTGATGTCGCGCCGTTCTTCTCTGCCAGAGGCCCGAGGAACAAGATTCAGCCGATCACCATTACCCCGAGTCTCATGAAGCACCCCCAAAGTGACAAGCCGGGATTCATGATCGTCTTCGGTACCGGAAAATACCTGCACACCGACGACATGGATCCGCCGGTGGACCCGAGCTACTCCACCACCCAGACGATCTACGGGCTCTGGGACTACGGAGATTCCCATGTGTCACCGGATCCGAACCATCCGCTCAAGGACCGCCGGGAAGATCTCGGCACCCTCCAGCGGTCGGGTTCGGGGAATACCCTGAGCAACCTTGACACTGACATCTCTCTGCAGGAACAGGTGGAAGACTTCTACCAGGAAGTGCATTTCTTCTCCTGTCCGGCGGCAGATCCCGCCGATCCTCCCACGACGGTGTCCACCACGGATGTGAGCGATCCGGCCGTGTCCGGATGTACCGAGGAGTTCAGCCGATTCCTGCGCGTCATCAGTAAAGAACCGGTGGACTGGAAAACGGAACCGGACGGGGATCCGGGCCAGAATGATAATCCGATCACGAGTGAGTCGAATAATGTGGGCTGGTATTTCGATCTCCCCCATACCACGAACCGTGAGCGGGTCATCCGAAGCGGCCTGATCCGGGACGGCAAATACGTGGTGATCACCTCCATCCCGAGGAGCTCCCCATGTTCGGCCGGCGGCGATTCCATTCTCCATGAAATGGACGCGGCCACCGGCGGTCGTCTATATACGGCCCAGTTCGATATCGACCTGGATGCGGCGGTGGACGCCGGCGATCTGATAGTCATCCAGGATCCGAAATGGAACCCGGGCGATCCCATTGAGGATAAATTCATCACGGTGGCGCCCACCGGTATCCACTTCCGGAAGATGATGTACCCGCCGGTCATCCTGCAGATGCCCGACGAGAAGACCGAAATGAAGTACTTCAGTACGGCGGCCGGTAATATCAGCATGGTCCAGGAGGTCGCCGAGCAGAGAGGTATGTTCTACTGGAGAGAACGCTAACCCGAACAGACACCGGGAGGAGGGTATGCCCTGCGTGTTGCAGGGCATACCCGGACCGGAAACGATTTACAATCTTTTGGCGACTGCGATAACATAAGCACCGCCGACTTTCATCACGACCCGTGTGAAAGGAGACCTGGGAAATGGCCATCATCGCGCGTACAAACGCATCCAATATCAGAAACAGATGTCTCTCCGGGGCGGGCCCGGCACTGGCGATAGTTCTGGTCCTGCTGGTCTGCGGCGTCCCGAGTCTCTGGGCGGCCGATGAGTTGCCGTAAATATCGACATTGAATCCGGTGCACGAACTGGATCCGCTTCCCGAGTTCCATATTAGCGGCCCCCTGGACGAGGTCCGGCCGGAAGGGGTTATTGTCAGCGATTCCTACGTCGAATTC
>Ga0056120_1000103_pt1 | contig 16638 bp, 10 predicted proteins | sample WorMettaBAHAMAS2_FD_71121 | JGI IMG/M metagenome (GOLD analysis project Ga0056120, IMG submission 71121) | Marine gutless worms symbiont microbial communities from Max Planck institute for Marine Microbiology, Germany - Olavius tantulus BAHAMAS.2 ...
ATATCGATTTGAAGGACCGTGGGGATACGGCCCTGGAGAGAAGGCTGGGTTGCCCCTCAACCGGGCCGGGTCAGGGTTGGGGGCTGCCGCCATCGCCGCGAGATTTCACTTGACCAAGAGGGATATATTCATTATATCGCGCTTTTCTTTCTAAACCGGATTCAACAGGCGAGCCACCATGGGCATACAGGAACGAAAAGAAAAAGAGAAGGAACGCCGGCGGCAGCAAATCATGATTGCTGCAAAGCGTGTTTTTACGAAAAAAGGATTCAACCGGGCCACCATGGAGGATATCGCTCGAGAAGCTGAATTGAGCCCGGGTACGCTGTACTTGTACTTCAAGAACAAAAACGAGTTATACGCCTCACTTTCTCTGAGAGTCTTGCAGTATCTGGTAATACGCCTCGAGCATGTGTCGGAAGACAAAGGTAGCCCCGGGAAACGATTGGAGCTTTTAGCGGAGGCCCTTTTTGACGTTTACGAATTTGATCCGTTAACCGTCATCACGATGTTTCATCTCCAGTCCAGTGAGACCCTTAAACATCTCTCCGAGAATTTTCTGGCCGAAATCATGAAGCTATCCCGGAAAGCGCTGGGGTTGATCGCCCAATTTTTTAAGGACGGGATGGACGCCAACGAATTCATCGAAGCCCATCCCGTGGCGATGGCGGATATATTCTGGTCCATGTTTTCCGGGATCGTCCTTTGGGAGGAGAGCAAGCGGATCATTGACAATCGTAAGGACTACCTCAAGGAAACCCTTGATCTTGCCATGAGAATATTTCGAGAAGGCATCGCCGTAAAGAACGACGGAAATCCCAAATCCCAAATAGCAAATAACAAATAGCAAATGCTTCGGTTAGCCCGTTAGCCCGCTTGTCCTGCCTGTTCTGAGCCTAGCCGAAGGGAGCGAGCGAAGCGAGTCGAAGGGTTGGTCCGTTTGCCCGTTAGCCCGTCTGCCCGTTGACCGGTTCGTTGGTGAAACAGTTATTTGCCGCCTACCGACGGCTTCTGTCCGTTCCCATTTTGGATTTTAAATTTTGGAATTTGGATTGGTGGTGTCGCTCCCGGCCGTCGTAGCTGTGGGCTACTATGGCGGAGTCGGCCCGCTCCATCGCAATACTCCAGGGGCTCACATCCTGAACCTTGAACGTTGAACCTTCAGCCATCAGGTTAGAGCTTTTTATCCTTCCAGCTTTCAACTTTGAGCTTTCATCTGATCAGCAATCCTGAAACCTGACACCCAACACCTGAAACCTGACACCCGACACCTGACACCTTGAACGCCATCCGCAGTCCAAAATCGCAGCATCCAATACCCGATACCCGATACCCGATACCCAATACCCAATACCCAATACCTAATCCTCGATTCGAACCAAAACTCCCGGATATCGTGCCGCTGCCGGTGCTTCCCAGACGATGTCTCCCGGAATACCATCCGGCCGGGGCCGGTTGACAAAGAGCAGGTAGTTTAGGTGCGGGCTCACTTCGGATGTGTCCAATCCATCAGGCTCCACGGGGACTCGGAAGAAATGAACGTCCGGACGGGATATCAGAAGCGGATATGCCCAGCCCGACATATCCGCGACCAGGCCCACCCGGTCCCCGGATCGTATCGATCGGTCGATTATGATCAGCCGATCGTCGCCCACCACTTTTCCTGCCATCTTCACCTGTTGACCTGATGTTGGGATGGTTTTCCAAATGCTCTGCTTTGCCCATGCGGATCGGGGCTGGTTTGTAAACGCATCGGTGTGGGGCGATTTGGCCAGCAAACCTTCCAGACGGATCAACGGTTTCATGGTGTTGGCGGTGGATGCGTAAACCAGCAACAGGATACTGACCACCTGTAAGATCCTCTTTGCTGTGGATGTCAGCCGCCAGGGGGGAAGAAAAAAGGCGATGCAAAAACCGGAACAGGCAAAGAAAGAGGTGAACAGCCGGGCATTTCCCGGTAACCAGGCCGGTACCAGGCACAGAATATAGACATAAACGGTCAGCGCGATGGCGATGGCCTTAAGACGCCGGGGTCCACGGATCAGGGCGTAGAGGAGGGCCGGCAGGGTCAGCAATGCACCGTAAGGTCCAAACCATGCCCATATCTCATCGGGGAACCACAGGACACGAAACTCTGCGGCGGATCCGCTGGCACCGAACAAGGAGGCGACGATGACTGTATGTATGCCTTCCAGGAAACGGCTCGGGCTGAACCCAAACATCCAACTGCTGACGTTATCCACCGGCAACGTCAGGTGTAGCATTTCCAGACCATACCGGAGCAGGTTGGCGCCGGCCCCAAACAGGGCGTCGGTGTTCGGTGTAAAATGGTCCGGCAGGGGAGTGTCGGTCCATCCTCCGTGGTGAATCAGATGATGCCCGAACAACCATACTTGCGAGAATATGAATGCTGGAAACAGGGTTGCCCACACGGCCCTGGGAGGATCGGAAATCAGTTGCCACCATACGCCGCTGCCGTGCCGTCGGAACAGCAGCACTCCTGCCAGCGCCATCAGGACAATGGGAAAGGTCAGGCTCAATACCCGTCCGGATATGCAGAATAGAATTCCGGTGGTCAGCAAACACATGTCCGACATGTTGGGCTCCTCCCCCAACCGGTATAACGCGAGGAGGCAAACCAGGGCAGCGGCGGCCGGCACGATTTCTTGCCCCGGGGTGGTCGCCAAGAGAACCATCCGGGGAAAACTCATGACCACCATCACTACCGTAAAGGCGGTTGGCGGCCAGGCATATCGGCGCGCCAGGGAATAGGTGGCAAATCCGACCGACAGCCACGCCATGAATCCGAACAATCCCGCACCGGTATCGGTACCGAATCGAAGTAGCATGTAGGGCAGGATCAGTGTGTTCTGGGGAGTTCCCGGCCGTTCCGTCAGCCAGTCCGGACCGATTCCGGGCGTGGTGAAAAACCCACCCTGTCGTTGAAACAGGAGCAGATCGCCCATGTCGGCCCAGTGGGTGATTCCAGGCCCGATCAGCATCGCCTGGAACAGCAGGTAAAGGGCGACTGTCAATAAGCCGAGGCCTGCGATGGAATGATCCCGGATAAGGCGGCGCATCTGACCCGGAAGTTCCATAACGGTCATTCGTCGACGCCAGGTTTCCCAGATGGCGAACAGTCCGATCATGACTTCCAAGACCGGCGCCAGCCAGACGGCGCCCATCAGAAAAGTCACCTGGAACACGAGCGACAGCACCATCAGAACGGATATCAACCCGACGGATACCGCTTCCGGAAAGGTATAGCCACGACTTCTAAAAAAAGCGAAGCCGCCCAAGAAAAACGTGACGATCTCGATGGCCGACACGAGGGCCGGAACCGTCGCGGGAAGTTGAAGGGTCACGGATGTTCGATCCAGCGATTTATTCCGAACATGGAAGCGTCCTGGGACGAAGGGGCTGAATGAATTCAGGGCCAGCCATTATCGTCTGCCATTGCTGATCTGCCGGGTCCGTTCATGCTTTTTTGCGGCCGGTCTGTTTCAATTTCTTCTTCTCTTCTGCTTTGGCCCTGAGGTGGTCCACGATCTCCTGCATAAAATCTCGCATGGCAGTAGCAAGGCGGAGACACTCGTCACAGTATACTTTCTTTCGAAGTTCTCCGTGCTCCTCGATCTGGTGCCAATACCAATCCGGATACGGTGAGCCCTTGCAAAATTTCTTGCCGGTATATTCGGAAATCGGGCAACCAATGCAGATCAGCACATAGTAAATGCGACAGGGGGGGCAGTCGAAGACTCCCCCGTCCGAGCCTTTACCTGCAATGATGCGATCCCATTTCTTTACGGATGCTTCCATGATTTTAAGTTTATTCATGGAGCCTCCTTTTCTATCCTATCTTGTGTTTTAGGAGCGACGGCCAATAATTCGCATGGACGCCGATACTGCGTTTCAGCGCGTAACTCAATTTTTTAGGGTCGGCCTGGGCCATCATATCCGCAATGTCGGTGCTGGTGTTTCCTGAGGTCTCCTGGAGGACCGCTCGAACTGAATCGGCCAGTGCCGGTGGATTGTAGCCGCCCTCGAGAACAAATACAATGCGGCCGTTGCAGACTTCCCCGGCCAGGTCAAGCAGTGACCGTGTCATCCCGGCAAAGCCCTTGGGGGTGACCCCCATGCCTCCCAACGGATCCTCGGGATGGATGTCGAATCCCGCAGACACCAGAACCAGGTCCGGGTCAAAATCCCTTGCGACCGGCCGTAGCAGTTTTTCAAAGATGGCCACGTAATCCCCATCGCCATACCCTTTCGGCAACGGCACGTTGATCGTGTAACCTTCCCCCGGACCGATCCCGACCTCAGTGAAGAAACCGGTCTTCGGAAAATGGGGGTATTGGTGGATTGAAAAGAACAGCACCGTATTGTCCTGTTCGAAAAGGTGCTGGGTCCCGTTGCCGTGATGCACGTCCCAATCGACAATGAGCACCCGCGCCATGCCGAGGTAGCGGCGGGCGTAAGCCGCGCCCAACGCCACATTGTTGAACAGACAATATCCCAATGCGCGGCTTCTTTCGGCATGGTGTCCGGGCGGACGCACCAAGGCGACGGCATTATCAATACGTCCCTCCACAACCTGCCGGATGGCTTCGACGTATCCACCGACTGCCAGGCGTGCCGCGAGATAGGAGCCTTCAGACGTAATCGTATCCATGGTCAAAGACGATTGCGGGTGGCCCTGGGTCGCAGCGATTTGCTGCAGGTACTCCGGGGCGTGAAGCATTAATAATTCGTCACAACTGGCTTCCCGAAACTCGATTTTCCGCCACAACGGACGTACGTCCGGTGTATCCAGCATCTCGTACACGGAGGCCAGCCGTTTCGGATTCTCCGGATGATCATCTCCGGTCAGGTGATGCAGAAATCGATGATCCCTCACGATGCCGGTCGGTTGAAGCCTGCGGCCCGACTTCTCATCCAATCCCGGGGGCATCATGAGTTCCGTGGGGATGTCCGCCGGGACCACCAACATAGGGCACGGACCTTTTCGGATTAGCGCTTCGATGGTGGACCCTGTAAGAAATTGAAATCGCTTTCCTCCCGGTTTGACGCCGGCGGCCACCAGATCGGCCTTATGTTTCCGGGCATATTTTGGAATGCCTTCCCCGGGAACCCCCTGAACCAGTTCGATCATCACTTCTGGAAGATCGGCATCCAAGTCTACCAGAAGTTGCCTCAAGCGCTGTTTCAGACGTTCTTGAAGCATGGCCTGAACCCGTTCATAGGGAGCCTCCGTAGGTTCCCCCACATCCTCATCCAGAGGTGCTTCGATGGCATGGAGCAGATGCAGCTCAGCCCCCATGGCTTTCGTCAACTCCACGGTATATCGGAGAGCCATCTGTGAGACCGGAGAAAAATCGCAGCTCATGATGATTCGACGGGGAGTTGCAGAGGTTTCCGGCTTATCGCCGGTGGGCCGGACAATAATCAACGGACGCTGGAGCGACCGCGCCATGCGTTCCACCACCGTGCCCATCAACATGCGCTTCAAGCCGGACAATCCGTAACTCATGGCGATCACCAAATCGATATTCCGGTGCTCCACCAGGGGCCGTATGTTTTCCACAGAATCACCGAAGGCAATCAGGGGCTCCCAGGGGATGTCGTGCCCGTGCATCAGCGTCGTAATATTCTCGACGGCCCGGTCCCGGATGTGATCGGATTGAAGATTTGCTTTGGCGACATCGGTCCCGAAAACGTCATCGCGTGCCCTTTGGACCGAGTGAAATATGATGAGTTCGGCGCTGAAGCGGCGGGCTATCGCTGCGCTATAGGCAATTCCGGTGGGCGCAAAACGTGAAAAATCGGTCGCGTATAGTATTTTTTGCAACCGGACTCCCATGACCGATACCTCTGCCGGAACCCGCCGTGGCTCTATGGAATCCGCACCGTATCGATGAAGGGCGGCGCGTCGGGTCGGCAGGCGGGCGATTGCCGGTACCGGGATGCATGTGGCCGGGAAACGGTGGGGATATGTGTCTGCTAAACGGCCTTCATCTACCGCGTGGGAGATGAAGGGTTCAAGGATCCAAGGGGTCAAGGGTTCAAGTGTTTGTTGAGTGACGCTTGGATAAATATTGATAGCATTCTATCGTGTTTTTCGATATTTCCTTTTCAGCGTTCTAATGTTGGATCAAGATAGAATTCCTGTTGCCCATCTCTGAGTCTCCGATTCTCGTATCCAATCTTAGCTAAGCTTATTTTATTCGTTCACTTGGACCCTTGAATCTTCGAACCCTGGGACCCTTATAAAACGTACCCATACACGTAGTGTTGCCAGTGTTTGTCAGTCAAGAACAGACTTCGTTTAATAATTTATAGTATAGAACCGACCATCGGGTGTCAACCGGACGCCGACGCCGTCAACCGTGCCCCCCGGGGCGATTCACCTGCCGGATCATCTGCTCCCGCTTCCCCGGGATTCATTGACTTTTGGTGATGAGATCGCATATTGCAATCAATAAATTAGGTAATTTATTATGGGTTTAAAATTGAGGATACCCATTTTCGGGCGATTGATGTGTGCCGTGCTCATTGCCGGATGCGTCCGGATGGACCCCGAATATCAACGGCCGGAGCCGGTCGGGACGTTGCCGGACCGGTTTGAACAGGTTTCCGCAGATACGACCGGAATCCGGGTGGATGACGCGTGGTGGCGGGAATTCAAAGACCCGAACCTCGATCGATTGGTCGAAGACGTGCTGGTCTACAACTGGGATCTCAAGGAGGCCGCAGCCCGCATCCTTGAAGCCCGGGCCAGGTTTCGGGAAACCCGGGCCGATCGTTATCCGGAACTCGGCTTCAATGCCGGGGCGGACCGGCGGAATCTATCCGGAACCCAGGGCAATACCCGGCTCGATATCACATCCTACGAACTCTCATTAGGGGCGTCCTACGAGGTGGACCTGTGGGGTCGCTTCGCCAGTCTGACCGAAGCGGCATGGCGTGATCTGCTCGCGGAGGAAGAAAACCGCAGAACCCTTGCCCAGAGCATCGTGGCCGAAACCGTGCTCCTTTATCTGGAGATCGAGTCCCTCGAGCGTCGCATTCAGATTGCCCATCAGAACATCGACAGTTTCCGCAGGAGCCTGGAATTTGTCTCGACCCGATATCGGCGGGGCTTGGTATCCGTTTTAGATATCCGACAAGCCCGACGCGTACTCGCCCAAGCCGAAGCCGTGCTTCCCGAGTTGGAGGAGCTTCTCGGCTTGCGGCAACAAGAACTGGCGGTATTGCTGGGACGGTATCCGGCCACCTCCGATCCGCGAGAGCAACCGGAAGATTATTTTCAGCAATTGCCTCCGGTGCCGGCCGGGCTCCCGTCCGAGCTGCTCCAACGCCGGCCGGACATTCGGGCGGCGGAGGCTCGATTGCAGGCCGCGAATCGACGTATCGGTGCTGCCAAAGCAGCCCGGTTCCCTTCCATCGCCCTCACCGGTGAATACGGATTTTCCAGCGACGAACTGAACCGCCTGGTGGATCTGGACTTCGACTTTTGGAGTGTCACCGCCGGCCTGACCCAACCCATATTCAACGCGGGCCGCTTGAAGGCCAATCAGCGCGGCGCAGAGGCTCGCTACGAACAGGAGGCCGCTGTGTACGCGAGGACATTGTTGACGGCGCTTTCAGAGGTGGAGGCGGCTTTGCTGACACGGAGAAAGCAGATCGAACGGCGGGAACGACTCTACCGGTTTCGAGAGGAGGCCCGTGCGACCGGACGCGTCGCTGCACAGCGCTACATTCGTGGATTGACCCCATACCTGGACGTGCTCGATGCCCAGCGCACCCGTTTTGAAGCGGAAGACCAGCTGGTCCGGGTGGAACTGATTGTATTAAGCAACCGTGTTCAACTGTATCGTTCGCTTGGAGGGAACTGGGCCGCACCGGAAGTTTCTCCGGAGGCTCTGCTCTCCAACGTCCAAGGCACGGAAAAAGGTGGGGAACACCCGTGACTCCGACTCAACAACGATGGGTTCAATTTCTCGTCACCGTGGCCATTGTCGCCGGGGGCGCTGCCGCTTTTCTCATCATCACGGCCAACAAACCCGAGCTGAAACGGACCCAGCCGGCACCACCCGTGCCCATGGTCCGCGTGATGACGGTGGAGACGGCGGATCTGAGTATGCCGATTCTAGGAGAGGGAACCGTTCAGCCCCTTCGGGAAATTGACTTGGTGCCCCAAGTCGGAGGAAAGATCGTGGAGATATCACCGTCGCTTGTGGACGGTGGGCGATTTTCTGAAGGGGACCTGCTGCTGCGGATAGAGTCGGAAGATTACGAGTTGGCCGTTACCCTGGCTGCCGCCCGGGTCAAGGACGCGGAAAGTGCATTGGCGTTTACCGAGGAGGAAGCCGCCGCAGCCCTGGAAGAGTGGCGGCTGCTCGAACGGGAAAACGAACCCCCACCCCTGGTCGCAAAGATCCCCCAATTGGCTGCCGCCCGCGCGAGGCTGGCGGCGGAGAACGCCGACCTGAAGAAAGCCCATCTCAATCTGGCACGAACCGAGATCCGGGCCCCGTTCAATGGACGGGTGTCGTCGGAAAATATCGGCCTCGGTCAATACGTGAGTACGGGTAAAACCCTGGCCACGATTTTTTCCACCGATGCGGCGGAAATTGTGGTGCCACTGGAGGACAGCACCCTTTTCTGGTTCCATGTGCCTGGATTTACTCCAGGAGACGGCCCCGGTGCGCCGGCCCGGATCACGGCCCGAATGGCCGGAAGGGATCTCACCTGGCTCGGTCGGGTGGTCCGTGCCGAAGGCAAGATGGATCCCCGCACACGGCTGATCAATGTGGTGATTCGGGTCAACAACCCGTATCAGCGCAAACCGCCTCTGGCGGCCGGACTTTTTGTCACGGTGGACATAGAGGGCCAACGCCTGACCGATGCCGTCGTGATTCCCAGCGCCGCCCTCCGGGAAAACCGGATAGTATGGGTGGTCGGCGATGACGGTGTCCTGTCGTTCCGTCCAGTGGATATTGCCCGTGTCACCCCGAATCAGGCCATCATCAAGGGCGGTCTCCAAAGTGGGGAGAAGGTGGTCACGTCTCCATTGCGGTCGGTCACCGATGGCATGAACGTGCGTGTCGGTTCCCGCGGGAGGCCGTCATGAAAGGCTGGGTCGCCTGGTTTGCGGACAACCATGTGGCCGCCAATTTGCTCATGCTGTTTCTTCTCTTTGCCGGCATCTACACCGGCTTCTCCCACAAGGTGGAGGTGTTTCCGGAAACCGACCTGGATATGATCCGGATTACCACCGCCTATCCGGGCGCGTCTCCTGCCGAAGTCGAAGAAGCCATCATACGTCAAATCGAGGAAAAGGTGGCCGGTCTGGCCGGCATCGAGCGCATCGACTCCAGCGCCCGGGAGGGGGTCGGGGCCATCACCATCGAGGTGGTCAAAGACTGGGATCTGAAAAAACTGGTGGAAGAGGTCAAGGCCGAAATCGACCGGATCACCACCTTTCCGGACGAAGCCGAGAAACCCATCGTCGGAGAGATCACCCGCCGGAGCCTGGTCATTTACGTGGCGGTCTATGGAGATGCATCCGAAGCCACCCTGAAGTCTCTGGCCGAAAGGGTCAAAGACGACATTACCAACATTCCGGGGATTACCCTGGCCGAACTTCACGGCATCCGAAATCCCGAAATCCAGATCGAAGTATCCGAATCGACCCTTCGACGGTACGGTTTGACGCTGGGGGCGGTGGCCGACGCGGTTCGCAAGGCCAGCCTGGATTTACCGGCCGGCCGGATAAAGACCGAAGGTGGGGAGATCCTGATCCGTACCAAGGGACGGCGATATTATGCGGAAGATTATGCGGACGTGGCCGTCATCACCCGGGCCGATGGCAGCAAGGTCTCCCTGGGCCAGATCGCTCGACTGGCAGACGGGTTTGAAGATTCAGACACCAGCGCAAGATTTATGTCCAAACCGGCAGCCATGATCCGTGTGTACCGTGTAGCGGATCAGAGCGCCCTGGATGTGGCGGCAAAGGTGCGGACATACGTCGACCGGATCCGGCCGACCATGCCGGCCGGTGTCGATATCGATTTCTATCGCGACCGGACCGAGATTCTGAAAAGCCGCCTGGAATTGCTGTTGCGGAACCTGACCTTCGGTCTGGTACTGGTCAGCTTGCTGCTGTGGATGTTTATGGACATGCGCTTGGCGTTTTGGGTCACCCTGGGCATTCCCATATCCTTTTCGGCCGGGCTGTTTGTGCTTCCCCACCTTGACGTCTCCATCAACATGATCTCCCTGTTTGCGTTTATTATGGTGCTGGGTATCGTGGTGGATGATGCCATTATCATCGGAGAAAATATTTTCCGGAAGCAGGAGCAGGGGCTGCCCCCGCTTAAGTCTGCCGTGGAAGGCGCCCTGGAAGTGGGACGGCCTGTGGTGTTTTCGGTGCTCACCACGGTGGTGGCATTCTGGCCGTTGCTGTTGGCCAGCGGGACCACCGGCAAGCTGATGCGCAATATTCCGATTGTGGTGATTGTAGTTCTGATCGGATCCTTGGTGGAATCCCTGTTTATTCTTCCGGCGCACTTGAATCGGAGCTCGGAAAAGCGGGGCGGGGATTGGGCGGTTCACCGGAAGGAGAAATTCACCTCCCGCGCCCTGAAGTGGGTGATCCGGGTGCCATACGCATGGCTGGTCGATTTCTGCATCCGCTGGCGATATGCCACCGTTGCGGTCGCCATCGTTCTGCTCATGATCAGCATTGCCATCTGGCAGGCCGGATGGATCAAATTCACCTTTTTTCCAAAGGTGGAAGGCAATACCATGCGGGCTTACATAACCATGCCGACCGGTACTCCCGTGGAACGAACTCGGGAAGTGGTGACCGACGTCGAACAGGCCGGGCTCGAAGTCCTGGAAGAGGTCGAGAAGAACCAACCCGTTGGGACGGAACGGTTGCTGAAGTACAGTCTGTCTCTCATCGGCGCCCATTCCGGCAGGGGCGGCACGACCGGCACCGGGGGCCATCTGGGGCAGGTCTGGCTTAATCTTCTGGAAAGCGAAGAGCGGCAAATCAGTACCCGGACGCTGACAAGTCAATGGCGGAAACGGATCGGTAGTATTTCCGATGCAGAGAAGATATCCTTTCGGAATGAAATTCACAGTGCCGGGGACCCCGTTGAAATTCATCTGTCGACCAATGATTACGATATTCTTCTGGCCGCTTCAGAGTCGCTCAAGGAAGAACTCCGAAGGTACCCCGGTGTATTCGATGTGGGGGACAGCTTTTTACCCGGAAAAAACGAGATGCAACTCAAATTGAAGCCGGCGGCCCAATCCCTGGGTCTCACTCTCGACGACCTGGCCCGGCAGGTCCGCCATGCGTTCTACGGTGCGGAAGCCTTACGTATGCTGCGTGACAAAGATGAAGTGAAGGTGATGATCCGGTATCCCGAATCGGAGCGGCGGGCCTTGGGTTATGTCGAGGAAATGCGCATCCGCATGCCGGACGGTATCGAGGTGCCGTTTCGTCAGGTCGCCGAAGTCACCATGCAGGCCGGATACACCACCATCGAACGGGCTCAGCGCCAGCGGGTCATCAAGGTCACCGCCGACGTGGACGAGACGGTTTCCAACGCCAACGAAGTCCGCAACACACTGGTATCCGAGGTACTACCCCGGCTTGCCAGTCAATTTTACGGGCTGCGCTATACCATCGAGGGAGAAGGAAAAGAACAGAAAAAGGCATTTGGTGATGTGTACAGGGGATTCGGTATCGCTCTGTTCTGCATCTACGCCTTACTGGCCATCCCTTTCAAATCGTTTACCCGGCCGATCGTCGTGATGGCAGCGATCCCTTTCGGATTCGTGGGTGCGCTGATCGGGCATCTGATCATGGGGTTCAACATCAGCATCCTGAGCCTGTTCGGCATGGTGGGTCTGGCCGGCGTGGTCGTCAACGATTCTCTGGTGCTGGTGTATGCCGCCAATGGTCTCCGACGGGGCGGGAAAAGCGCCCATGATGCCGTTTGCGAAGCCGGGGGGCTTCGGTTTCGGGCCATTATCCTGACATCGCTCACCACCTTTGCGGGTCTAACGCCGATGCTCGTGGAAAAAAGCGTTCAAGCCCAGTTTCTTATACCCATGGCCGTCAGTCTCGGATTCGGGGTGCTCTTTTCAACCTTCATCACCCTGCTGTTCATACCGTGCAGTTTTATGATCCACCAGGATGTGAAACATCACCTGACCCGCCTCAAGGAGCGTCTTATCCCGGGTCCCGCCAAGTTGCCGGAGGGGACGCGGACACGTCATCCGCATCGACCATGAGAGGATATCCGCTGGAGTGGGTGGGTTGCGGTTGATTTATGACGGATATTCTGATTGTCTTTTGAACCATATGTCCTGGGTCGGGATTCTTCCCGGATGCTCTCACCGTTCAGATCACCCATGAGGAATCCGAAAGGATTTTGTGGTCAAGCATACATTCTCACTGGTCGTCCTTCTCGCCATCTCCAGTCTAGTGGTTCTCGAGCTGACCCCCTATGGTTCGGCAACTTCTCCGGACTCCTTACGATATCTTGATATGGCCCGGAATATGGATCAGGGACACGGTGCCGTGGCCACCGATTACAGCCTGGGCAATTGGGATCGATCTTCGTTTAATGAGCAGCGGCAATGGCCCCGCCTTTACTCCTTCCTGCTGGCAGCTACCTCGCCGGCGGTGGCGAATGTAAAACATGCATCATATCTCTCGGTTGGTCTTCTGTTTCTCTGTGTAGTGTTTGTCTATTTTATACTTGAGCCGCGGTCTAATTGGTTTGTCGCCTTGTTATCTTCATTGCTGTTATGCCTTACGCTGCCCATGATAACGGTGTACTCCTATGCCTGGAGTGAAACCCTGTTTATCCCTCTATTGATCATGGTCTGCTGGTCTTCCATTTGCTATCTGGACCATGACCGAATCGGTTCACCGCGAAGACAAATCTACCTCTTTTTCACGGTTCTGTTTTTGCTACTGATGGCCTACACACGCTATATCGGGATTATGTTTGGTCTACTTCTCCCGGCTATGTATATCCAGAGTTCAAAGGGCAGGAAGGATGCCATTATCTTCATTGGTTCGATCGTTCTGTATGGCCTTGGTGTCGGGTACATGCTCGTCGATAATTTCCTGGCCACAGGCCGTCTGTCGGGCGTTGCCAGACTCGCCACCGATAAAAAATCATCGAAAACATACTCGATTCCATTTCCGTCCTGTTGATGATAGTACCTTCTTCGGCAGCTGCCCTGGTCGTGATTCTGATTGTCTCTGTCGTGGCTTACACGGCGCTTACAAACATTGTTGCGGTGGGTAATGATCGTCGTCTTACGTTCAGGTCCCACGATCTGATGATCCTTGGCGGCGTTGGCGGCTTATATGTGATCGCGCTTCAGGTCTTGCGGACTCTGGTTTTCTTTGATTCTCTGGATATCCGTCTGCTGTCGCCAGTGTTTCCGATCCTCTGGACCTTCCTGGTCCTTCTGCCCTTGAAACTCCGAACCTCGGGCGGCAGGCATCTCCTTGTAGGAGTGATGGTGACGTTTCTGATCTTCTCCGTTTCGGTAAACGGTTACCGGCAGTTTTTGGGCACCGTGAACAATTGGAAGACGTTGGGCCAACCGAATCTGCTATCCAATAGAGATGAGGCCTTTATGAATTATACCATTCCGGAACACCGGAACACGACGAAGGCCCTGTTCACTCAACTATCCGACCCCAATGGGGTGGTCGCAATAGATAATCCCATCGTGTTCGAGTTCCTGACCGGCCTTGCCAGCGTACAAATACCGGCCCTCAACCATTTACAAAGCATCGACCAATTGAATCGGCTTCCGGAAGGCTCATTTCTATTGTTGACGCGGCACGACCAAAAAGTGGCTTTTTCAAAGCTGCTTGAGCATCGCCCCCTCAACATCAATTACCTCCCCATGGGCAACATGATTGCCATTAAGATACCGATACGGTTTGAATAGTATAGCAGGGCCAGGCCGCCTGAAGTTGAAAAATATCATCCTTCCTTATACAATACCACTTCATGGCAGCGATGAGGTTTGCCGGTAAACGGCGGGAGTCCGCTGCCACACGTGTTTTTATTCGCCATCGTTTGAATACCCTGAAGCCTGCTGGGGCGAAACGGACGTGTCCGCCTCAGGCGGAAATCCAGCTCTGTGGATCTGACGGGGAGCGACATGATCACAAATCCTAAGGAGACCGGTTATGATGAAAATCGCCAAGGTGATGGTGGTGGTATACAGCATCATGGTTATAGCGGTTCCGGCCGTCGCCGGGTGGGATGCCAATTTAGACAAGAAAACCCAGGCGGCCATCCGGGAGTTTAAAAAGGTCGATCCGAGTATGAAGGCTTTCTTCAATAAAGCCTATGGGTTTGCGGTGTTTCCGACGGTTGGCAAGGGAGCTATCGGAATCGGCGGTGCCCACGGAAAAGGGTTGGTGTATCGAAAAGGACGGGTCATCGGCAAGACATCGCTGTCCCAAGCCACAATTGGATTTCAATTGGGCGGGCAAGCCTACCGGGAAAATTTTTTTTCGAGGACAAACGGACACTGGACACATTCAAGAAAGGCAACTTCGCGTTCTCCGGCCAGGCCTCTGCCGTAGCGGCCGCTTCCGGTGCTTCATCGGATGTGGACTTTGCCGGTGGTGTGGCGGTCTTTACCATGGCGAAGGGAGGATTGATGTTCGAGGCCAGCATTGGTGGCCAGAAGTTTACATTCAAACCCAAATAATCGAACGGGCGGAGCTTAAAAGAGGCGGGTCAACTCATCCGCATCAAAGACCGGCCATGGCGTCGGCCGTCCCCTATCCAGGGCCTCGATCCCACGCCCCGCCTCAATCACCTCTCCGATGATCACGGTCTCGATGCCAGACCCCCTGATCTGCTCGCATAGATTTTGAGCGACGGCGCTTCGACAGCAAATGATCAGGCTTCCGGAACCGATCAATCCCAGGGGATGGATGTCGAGGAGGCGACAGATCGTTTCCGTTTCAGGAAAAATTGGAATACGGTCCATGTGAATCCGCATGCGATGTCCTCCGGCGATGCTGAATTCATCCAGGGCGGTGGCAAGACCCCCTTCGGTGACGTCATGAATGGCGCTCGTGCCGGGGTGATCGGCGGCGATACGGGCTTCCTCAATCACTCCGATACGGTCGAGAAAGGTGGCGGCCCCCCGGATGGCATCTCCGGGCATACCCAGTGACTGGAGCTTCTCGGAGAATTCTCCGGCGATAATGGCCGTTCCTTCAACGGCCACCCCCTTGGTCAATATCACCGCATCTCCCGGCCTCATCCGCTGCTTGTCGATGAGACGGTCCCTGTCTACGGTGCCGATGAGCATACCGGTGACCACCGGCCGGGTGACGGCGTCGGTCACTTCCGTGTGGCCGCCGCACAACGTGATGCCCCATTTCCGGCAGACCCGTTGGATTTCCATCATGACCTGGCCGATGCGGCCGGGTGTGGTGTCCGGTGGAAACAGAAGGGTGGTCAGAAACCATCGCGGTTGAGCACCTGAGGTAACGATATCGTTGGCATTGACCAGGATGGCGTATTCACTGATGGCATCGGTGACAAAGGTGATGGGATCGGATTTCAATATCAAAACGTTCTCATTCTCGATGTCCACGGCGGCCGTATCCTGGCCGATACCCGGAGCGATGAGCACAGATGGATCTTCGACGGCGAGATCGGCGAGAAACGTTTCCAACAGGTCATTGGGCAATTTCCCGCCGCGGATCGGAATTCCCATGCGGACGATGTCGATGAGCCGCCCCAGTCGCTCGATGCGATAATCCGGCATCACCGTGAACGCTGATTCGGACAGGCCGTGATCCAGGAGAACGGTCATGGCGCCGGCGGCGGCACCGGCCTCGATGTCGAGGCGGAAGTCTCCCACCACCAGAACGTCCGACACCGGCACCCGGATTGTTTCGGCGAAGAGTTCAACGCCCCGGGGAGACGGCTTTATGGGAACGGGCGTTTCTCGAGTGACGATCAGATCAAAGTCTCCGCTCGTGAGAGAGGTGAAATTTTTCAGGGATCGCTCCACCGCGGCCCGGCTGTTACGGGTCAGAATCCCCAGTTTGAGACCCATTTGACGGAGCTTCCGAACGACTTTCTCGGCCCCGTTGGCCGGCTGCGAGGCTGCCGCCCCCTGTGCCTCAAATTCATCTAGGGCGGCCTCCGCCTCCCGGCGGAGCCGCTCCTCGGGCAGTCCTTCCATAAATTCCAATACCGGCTGGTCCAACGGGCATCCGAGACGCGCCTTGAGTGCTGCCCAGTCTAAAGCGCCGGGATCGGTCAACGTGCCGTCAAAATCGAACAAAACGGCCTGGATCTGAAACGAACGAAATGGCTTCATTCAGAGAACCTTTTGTGAATGGTCCGGAATCCCTATTCGGCGTCCGGATGGGGCAGTAGAAGAAATTAACGTTCCTATAAACAAAACTGAGGCTACGGTATTTGGCAATGATTTCACCCCCACCGCGCCTCCCCCATTGTATAGACTGGGGAGATAGGTAACAGTTGTTCGGAGACATGGGTAACACTACCATCAGGCATATCGTTTACACTTGGGAGAACGACTATGCCA
>Ga0056120_1000104_pt1 | contig 16618 bp, 18 predicted proteins | sample WorMettaBAHAMAS2_FD_71121 | JGI IMG/M metagenome (GOLD analysis project Ga0056120, IMG submission 71121) | Marine gutless worms symbiont microbial communities from Max Planck institute for Marine Microbiology, Germany - Olavius tantulus BAHAMAS.2 ...
GGCGTCCGTCTCGGCAGCCAGGTTCTCCGGAGAGACAACCCGATTCACGAGCCCAAGGGATTTGGCCTCCTCAGCGGAAAAGTAACGTCCGGTGAGCAGCATTTCCATGGCCGCCTTACGACCGATCGCCCGGGTAATGGCGGTCATCGGGGTGGTGCAGAATAAACCGATTTTGACGCCCGGAGTGGCAAATCGGGCCCCTTCTTCAGCGACCGCCAAATCGCACCATGCAACCAACTGGCATCCGGCGGCCGTGGCAATCCCCTGAACCTGTGCGATTACCGGTTGAGGGATATCATGGATCAGCTGCATCATCCGGGAGCACTGATCGAAAACCTCCTTGTACTCCTTCATCCCTCCATCGACCATTTCCGTCAGGTTGTGCCCGGCGCAAAAATGCTTTCCTGCTGCGTTGATTACCAACACCTTCACGGCATCGTCCGCAGCCGTCTCTTGAAGAGCGTGGATCATCTCGCCGATCATGGCCTTGGAGAGGGCGTTGATTTTTCTGGGGTTATTCAGGGTCAGATACCCAATGGGCCCGTCTGTAGCAGATACGATCTCGTTATAGGACATAGGAGGACGCCTCCGAACCCTCATGTTTCAGGAGATGTGGCCTAGCAACCGGTGTTTCAGCCCAGCTCCGAAACCGCTGAACCGTTTTACTCCGTTTTAAATGGATTGATAATTCTATCATTTATCCGATGTATAAGCAATAATGGCGCCGGTAACGCCTCGGAGGGAGGGCGCCGCTCGGAAGTCACGAAAATCGTTTGGCCTTCATGCCCGAGACACAATGCCTCCGCCTGTTTCAGCTTGGGCAGCTTTAGCATTAGCGGCGATCTGGAAAATGCCGTCTCCCATCGTTCCGAGGGCGCTCGTTCATACAGATAGGCGTGATTGTATGTCAGAATGACCGCGATCTGTCCCGGGGGATCGATATCCATGGCCGTTGGTTGAGAGCGAAATCGTCCGAAAATCGGATCTTCCAGCAAGTCCTCTTCAGACGGGATTGGGATGTTGGATATCTCTACCAGAAAACGGGCGGTAAGTTTTGATATTTCGTCCTTCGGCCACAGGGGCAATGCATACAGCCTCGGAAGCGGGTCACGCTTACTCAACAGGAGGATCCGGTCCAAGGAAAGGTCCACCGCAACCGCCTCGCAATCACGCGGCCCATCTTCGTAGACAAATCGAATACGTCGGAGAAGGGGTAGTTCAGTTCGGGATGGTGCCTGTTTCCGGGGTAGAATCGGCTCTTTGACGATATATAAATCAGACTCCTGCCGTTTGGCGCGGTTATCGCCAACATCAGCAATCATCAGGTACGCATTTCCGCCGATGGAAAAGAATGCAAGATCTTCCCAATCCCGGTTCCGGACCCCTTTGACATGGAAAACACCGTAAGTCTCCCCATCCAGGCCGATCGCATACAACCGGGGCCCATTTCCGCTGTCGTTGGCCACCCATAGAATATCCGGTCTGCGGTGGGAAGCGGTCATTCCGCTCACTTCTCTAAGTTCCGGGTTTGTTAGTTTCCCGATTTGTAGCGCTTCCGAGTATTGGCGATGTGGCTGGGTTTCCAGCACCTTCCTGTCGTCAGCCGTTGCGAAGGGTAGTGCGGCCACGAAAACAACAGCCGTCAAAATGAACCGCTTCATTCCCCGTTCCCCTTTAAAATACCTATCATGGTCTTGGCATCGATATTGCTACCGCTAACGATGACCGCCGTTCTCCCGGAAGGACGCACCGAACCGCAGAGCAAGGCAGCCAGTCCGAGGGCGCCGGAGGGTTCGACCACGATCTTCATCCGGTAGAAAAAAAACCGCACCGCATCCACGATAGCCTTTTCGGGTACGGTGGCCATTGCGTCGACATGCTGCAGGACCAGCGGAAAGGTAAGGTTGCCAAGGGAAGGGGTTCGGGTCCCATCGGCGATGGTCGGAGGGTTGTGGACGGTGTGGAGTGTTCCGGAATAAAAGGACCGGGTGGCGTCATCGGCGATCTCCGGCTCGATGCCGATCACCTGACAATTGGGGGCCAGTGTCTTCGCCGCAATCGCCGATCCACTCAAAAGACCACCGCCGCCGCAGGGGACAAGAAGCTGATCCACATGTCCGATGCGCTCCATGAGCTCCAGTGCGGCGGTTCCCTGGCCGGCAATGACATCCGGATGGTCGTACGGGGGAATCAGGGTGTAACCGTGCTCGGATTGAAGCTCCCGGGCGATCTGATCCCTGGAAGACACCACCGGATCATATTCCACAACCCGGGCGCCATAGGATGCGGTGGCCGACCGTTTGATGGTGGGTGCATTTGACGGCATGACGACAACGGTTTGAATGCCGAGAATCCGTCCAACCAATGCCACCGCTTGTGCATGGTTTCCGGAGGAGTAGGTGACGATGCCCCGTTTTCGGTCAGGATCAGACAAATTCGAGGCGGCCACAAATGCGCCGCGGAATTTGAATGCCCCGATGCGCTGAAAATTTTCGCACTTAAAAAAATGCCCGCTCCGAATTGACGATTCAAGGTACGGGAGGTGAGGACAGGGGTTACATGGGCCTGACCCGTCAAAAGTGCGGCAGCCGCCTTTATCGATTTGATTGTCTGCTCGGGCCGCTGATCCGGTTCAGTCATCATTAAGGGAGTCCTGTTCCAAATCTAATTCAAAATACTGCGCCGTTGGGATCGGATTGAGACGGTACGCCGAGATCTGTTGAAATCCAAGGCTCCGATACAATGTGATCGCTTCCCTCATGGACCCAACGGTATCGAGCCGCATGGCGCGGTACCCCATTTGCCTGGTGGCCTGAACACTGGCTTGGGCCAGGAGCCGTCCAACCTGAAGTCCTCTGGCGTCCGGCTCTACATACAGGCGTTTCATCTCACAGATGTCGTTTTCAAAGGGTCTTACTCCCACGCATCCAACGGGATGACCATCGACTTCCGCCAGAAGAAGTGTTCCGCCCGGGGGCGCATAGTCGCCAGGCAGAGCATCCAACTCCTGATCGAAATCCTGGAAATCAAGATTAAAATCCAACGCATCGGCGTATTTCTTAAAAAGGAAACGGACTGCCTCGACATGCTCCGGACAATCCGCTGGAAATATACGAAAATTTTCAAGCAACCCAGTTTTCGGATTAGAAATCATGCCCTCATCGTTACACTCGTGCCAACAGTGCCACTCCCTGCGACGGGGGAAGGGAGCCCTGCATTGATTCCGGAGCACCTCAAGCGGTGTTATCAGGTACCGGGGCGAAAGAGACTCAGCGTGAACGGCTTCCCAAAGCGCTGGATCAGGTTTGAGGGCAAGGCGTCCTGCGGATTACAAGCGGAGCGTACATGCGAGTACGTGAGCATTGGGATTCGCGGGACAACACCGCCATCAGCCCTGAGACGGTGCTTTGGGAAGCCGTTCAGATGAGTTCATTGATCCGCCTCAGCCGGTCGGCAATCACCTGCATGAGTTGCAAAGAAAATCTGGGAGATTTTTGAACCATACGCAGAAAAAGGGCCTCGTTGATCGGTAACAGCTTGCTGGGGGTGACGGCCACGGCGTCGGCGCTGCGCTTCTCACTGCCAAGAAGGGCCATCTCACCGAAAATACCCCCTTTTTTGACAGATTCAACGGTGTTCCCTCGGATTTGGATATCGACACGCCCTTCTGCCACAATAAACATGGTCTCCCCAGGGTCACCTGCCCGAAAGATGCTGTCCCCCGCAGCGAACTCTTTCAATCCGGATTCATACTCGTAAGGATCCATTTTCACTCCTTCCTAGAAAAGTAAACCACCCAGGAACGCCCCACCGGGTTTGCCGGCATCGGGTCAGCCTTCGCGGGGTGAGCGCGTCAATTCCACCGGCACATGTATCGATCCCATCAGATCGCCGCAGCGATTTTTTCGCTCACCGCTTTGATTTGCTCCATGTCACCGGGAATCATCTCCCATGCCGTCATGGTTAACTCCGGATCGTCTGCTTTGCGAGGTATCAGATGAAAATGGTAGTGCATGACCACCTGATTGACGGCCCGTCCGTTCAGCTGGAGGCAGGCCACTCCGGCCGGGTCTAAGGCCTGGCGGATGCCGGCGGCGATCTTTTTGGAAGCTCGGTGAATGGCGGCCAAGTCATCATCGGAAATATCCCAAATGTTCTCCGCATGGGCTTTTGGAATAATCAGGGTATGGCCTTCAAGTATCGGGTTGATATCCGCAAAGGCAAAGACTCTGTCATCTTCATACACCTTGAAGCTGGGGATTTCACCTCGTACAATCTTACAAAAGATACAGTCGTCCATACGCTCCTCCTTTCCGCCCGGCATGGCCGGGACAACATACTGGTCTCAGCAGTTTTATAACCCAACGAGATATTTGTCAAAAATAATAAAATCGCTCCGCGATTTTATTATGAACAGACATCGGTTACGCCGGTCATGGCAGGAGATAACGGACCTGGCCTCGATCAACGAAATAGCAAATCCTGCCTAATCGAATATAGGAACTATACGGCCGAACAGGCTAACAGATTAACGGGCCAACCCTTCGACTCGCTTCGCTCGCTCAGGACAGGCGGGCAAACGAAAATAGCCTAACAACAAATCGCCATCAATTGTTTAATCACAGACCTTCAGAGAAACAGGAGCGCATAGTTACTGACATTTGTCGGCGTCGGATTTACAGTCCTTCTCTAACTGCCGCTCAGCCAGGCGGCGCTCTCGCCGATTGATCGCCATGCGATGGCGGCGGATGGCGTCTGCCGTTGTCGGCTCATAGGCGGGGACCCGGGTCGGGCGACCATCGCCATCCAGGGCCACAAACGTCAGATAGGCCGACGCGACATGCCGTATGACCCCAGTTTTCAAATCCTCCGCTTCCGCCCGAACGCCGATCTCCATAGAGGTATTGCCCACCAGGTTCATACTGGCCTTTAATGTGAGTAAGTTACCGATGAACACCGGGTGGTGGAATTCCAACCGGTCGATGGACGCCGTAACCACATTGGAACGCGCGTGACGCTGGGCCACAACGCCGCCGGCACTGTCGATGCGCTTCATGATCACACCGCCGTGGACTTTCCCTGAGGGATTGGCGTCCTGGGGAAGCATCAAGGAGGAAAATGTGATCTCAGAGGGCTCGCAATCTTTCTCACTCATCAAGGCTCCTTCACGTATTCATTCTATTCTTCCGGGGAGATGAGAAGTTGTCCCAATCGCTCGCTTAAAAAAATGATGGATTCAATATCCAAGTGTTCCACGATCGTCTCATCAAACAACAGTTTGACATTCGCATCGAAACCCTCTTCCGGGTCTGCATCCCAGAATAGAAGCAGCAACGGAATTCGAGGCAATGGCCGGAAATACATCACGACATCTGCGGAAGGCCCCGATTGTTGAAAGTTGATTCCTCCAATGGCAATCCCTGCAGCATTCAGCTCGTCGCAGTGCCCGGAGAATCGCTCAATAAGAGGAGTTTCCACATACTCCTTCATGGATTTTATCTTGGAAATGGTATTGGGGATTTCTTCGAGTGCCTTCCATTCTCCGGTAGGCTCTCTTCGTCCCCCCTGGGCCATATGGTTGTACAAAAAGACCTGCTCCCAGCGATTCAACTCGGATCCATCGTCATGTTCAACACCGTCTTCGAATATGTTGATAGCATCTCTGAAATAAGGAAGCCGCAAATGGGTCCGATCGCCGTCGTTATGGAGGCTGCCGCCAATCCGTTCCGGCAGATCCTCCAGATTCATGGACGCCGCCCTTTCCTTGGCCCACTCGAGAGCCTCTTTCGACATATCCTTTTTGAGCCATTTGCCCTCAGCCTGCTGGTCTTCCAATCGGCGTCGGTAGGTATTCATGAGATCCGGAGAGATATGCGGACAGTTGCCCAGGGGGAGTTTCTCGGAGACCACCATGCTTGCAAACGCCAGGCATGTGGGAAAGCCGCACTCTCCGCAGTTGGTTTTGGGTAACACCTTTTGATAGAGATCCACGATGGATACGGACATGTCACCTCCCAAATAAAATCGATTCTCGATTTTATGAAAATTTATGACTCGTGTGCCCTCGTCTATACAGGGCAGAAATAAATCATGCAATCGTCAAGCAACGGTACCCACATAGAGCATTAATCGCAGACCACCATGAAGCAGCCGGTGGGTCGATTGGATGCCGGAAAATTGTTTCGGCATGGCGCCAGGGGGCGCGATGATGGCAAATCGCCAATCCTTGAAATCACGGGTCAGTTTTTCACAAAGGGCTGCATACTGCTCCGGACTCCGCCGGGCGGCTCCCATTCGCCTCCCATAGGGCGGATTAAGTATCACCAGCCCCCTTTTTCCCACCAACGGTTGAGGTGGGAGACTGAAAAAATCGGCCTGCTCGACATGCACGGCAGTATCGAGATCGTGGGCAATAACGCATTTTCGAAGCGCACGAATCGCAGTTTCCTCCCGGTCAAAGGCAAAAATAGAGGTCCCCGATGCCTTGCTGAAATTCTTATCGGCCTCCCTTCGGATGTGGATCCACTGCCCGGATCGAAACGCGGGCCAATTCATAAAAGCAAAGTCTCGATACCATCCGGCGGGAATGGAACGAACCTTCATCGCCGCTTCCAAAGCGAAGGTTCCACTTCCGCACATCGGATCGACGAGGGTCTCCCCCGCCTTGTACCCTGCCCGGATCAAAACTCCGGCAGCCAATGTCTCCCGGATGGGCGCACGACTGGGATGAGACTTTATCCCCCGCTTAAATAAAAGCTCCCCACTGCTGTCGACAGAAATATGGAACGTATCGGCAACGGCGCGAATGAATATCGAGATCGGGGATCCAGGGGTCTGGTCGACGGATTCCGAAGGGCCGAAGGTGTTGGCGAGACGGTTCCGGATTCCCGTTTCGAATCGCTCGCGAACTGCCCTGGAATGGTACAGGCGTGACCGGCGACAGGTCACCCGGAGCCGTAGCGGGCTGCCCGGCCAGAGATACAGCTCCCACGGGAACCGACTGATGTGTCGTTCCAGGCCGTGGAACTCGGTAGCTTTGAAATGCCCAATTCGCATCAGTATGCGACTGGCGGTTCGAAGATGCAGATTGGCCTTGTAACAGTCCGGCAGGCGCCCCTTGAACTCTACCCCCCCTGCCGTCACCGCCGCAGTTGAAACTTCCAGGGGAGGCCGTCGGAGTTCCTCCAGACAAAGCGGCGCCAGGCCGGGTGCGGTGACGACATAGAATGTTTGAGTGGGACCGATGACATGGCGCTTGATGCGCTTTTCAAAAGGATGCGGCGATTCCATTGCTGTTAGATCCGATTTCAATCAAATAGTCGGGCTACTGGACGACCCGCGATGGTAGGTACCTTTTAATTGCGAAATTCGAAACAAACCTAAGTTTCCAAATGACAAAAAATCAAAACGAAGCGGTTAGTGACGTCTGGTTTAAGTGTTTTAGCAGCCGGAGAGTTTTCGCAAAAAATAGTGTTATCCCTGACTCGATCTGTGGTTCGACAAGCTCACCACCCTGAGCAACATCGAAGGGGAATTCGAGGCTTTTAAAAACGTAAAATTCTGGATGCCGGCCTGCGTCGGCATGACGCAATAAACACCATGACTTCTTGAAGTATTTGGAATTTTTCTTTTTCGAATTTGTTTCGAGTTTCGAGATTCGTGCTTCGAATTTTGTGATGCCGAAAAGACACGTAAAGATGCGCGTTGAGGCACCCTAAAAGGATTAAGCTTGCTTCTTCGCCCTGATCAATGCGGGTGCTTTCTCGTCGAACTCCTGCTTGAGCTTGAGCACTATAATCGATGCAATCACCAGAACCGCCCCGAGGGTCTGAAGCGGCTCCATAATCTCATTGAGAAAGAGGTAGGACAAAAGACCGGCGGTGATTGGTTCCAGGGTGGCGGTGATACTGGCTCGGGTGGAGCGGATCAGGTTGACACCCTCCAGGTAAAGGCCAAAGGGCGCGAGAGTGCCCATGATTCCGATATAGATGATCCACCCCCATTGCGCCGGGCGATATGCGTGCAAAAATCCCTCCAGAGGTGGATGCAGGATGTTCCAGATCAGGGCGGCGAAAAGCATCCCATAACAGATAACGGTCCATGGATTGTACCGCCGCATGCCGTATTCGCCGTGGATCGAGTACCAGGCGAAGGTGACACCGGACAACACGCCGCTGATGATGCCGGCCAGATTCATGCTGACAATGTTTAGGTCATAGGCGCGTACCACCAGACAACACCCGGTAAAAGAACCGATCAATGCCAGCAACGTCCATCGGTTCAGGCGATCCTTGAAAAACAACACCGCGTGGATCGCAATGAAACTTGGCGCCAGGTATTGGAGTAAAATCGCGGCGGCCACATGAATTCGACTGATGGCAAACATATATGTGAATTGGACGGCGGCCAAGCCGACGGTCCCGAACAGAATAAAGTACGGTATGTCTGATTTGTCGATCATGAGCAGGGACCGATTTCGCACCAGGCACCAGAGAAACAGACTTGCAGAGGCAATGGTCAAACGGATTTGCACGAGTTGAAACGGTGTGATGCCGCTATTGAAGAGATACTTGGCCGAAGAGCCGGACACCGCCCATAACAGTGCCGCCAGAATGACGTACAGGTATCCTCTTCGGGTCGACGGTAGAGTGGTGTTCATAGTGTTATTGATGTCATAATCGAGTTATGACAAAGTTCAGGTAAAGAAGTCGTTTTTGTTACCAATAGAAAATATGTTTGTAAATCAATTATGGATCGCTTCCCGATTAATTTCAGGTTTTGATGACAAACCGCTGTTTATCGCTCTTGCGTCGATATGAAAACAGAGGGTTCAAGGGGCCAAGGATTCAAGGATTCAAGTGAAATGATATATAATTATAAATAGTTGACCGTCTGAAAAAAATCATTCCAACTCTGCTAAAAAATATTGGGTTATGGAAGAAGGCAACCGCTGATCCCATTAGGATGCGTTATACCTCTTATGACTCCGTTTGTGAATTGGAAGCCCGGATAGTATCAGCAGAGGATTTAGATTTCATTGAAACTGGTGGGTTAGATGGGGGAACAAGAGATATAGCAAAGATCGAAAGAATGCTTAAAGCACTCATTAAATCGTTAAAAACAAACCCTTGAATCCTTGGCCCCTTGACTCCTTGAGCCCTCTTCTCCAACTCATTTGGAGAAGAACCTCATTTATGCCATGACCTCGGTGCACATTGAAAAAAGCGAGTATTCGGATCCCCACCTGAGGGAAATTTTGTTCCATATGCTGGAGGCCTGCGCCGGGACTGCTGTTGCTCCGGGCGCACGTGTGCTAATTAAACCGAACCTGTTGATGCCGGCAAAACCGGCTCAAGCAATCCTGACCCACCCGTCGGTGGTCCGATTCACCGTGGAATGGGTGCTTGAGAAGGGAGGCCGGCCGCTGGTAGCGGACAGCCCGGCCATCGGCTCCTTCGACAAGATCCTAAAGAACGGCGGTTACGCCGATGCGCTGTCCGGATTGACTGTCCCCTGCCGGCCGTTTCGCGAGTCGACCCTTGTGAACATCGGAAAACCCTTTCACCGCATCGAGTTGGCCAAAGAAGCCATCGAGGCGGACATGGTCATCAACCTGGCTAAATTAAAGACCCACACCCATATGCTCATGACTCTCGGAGTCAAAAACACGTTTGGCTGCGTGGTGGCGCTCAAAAAACCGGAGTGGCACCTTCGGAGCGGGGTGGATCGGGATCTGTTTGCCCGGTTGTTGGTCCAGATTCACCGCTCGATCGCCCCGAGCGTGACCCTTGTTGACGGCATTCTGGGGCTCCAGGGTCAGGGCCCCGGGAAAAGCGGTAATCCGAGACACCTCGGAATTTTGATCGGCAGCACGAGTGCCCCCGCAGCCGATGCGACCATCTGCCGCATGCTGGGTTTTTCTCCGGACCGACTGCCCACCCACCGTGCGGCAGAAAGCCTTGGCGTCTTGCCCGGAGACATCTCGGTGATGGGCGATCCGGACCCCATCATCGGATTCGATTTGCCGACCTTAAGCCGTCTGACCTTCGGCCCGAAACCGTTACAGGGGCTGATCCGCAAACACTTGACCCAACGTCCCATGGTGAGGAACAGCCGCTGCGTCCGCTGCGGCGAATGTGTCTCCTATTGCCCCGCAGAGGCAGTCACCATGGGCGATCCCACGGTGATCTTCGATTATGATCGGTGCATCCGGTGTTACTGCTGTGTTGAAATCTGTCCCCATGGCGCACTACATGCCGCCGACACCCGACCGGGCAGGATCATGAAACGGCTGTCTCGAGTCCTGTCTCAAAGAGAGATTTGATATTCGAAGGGGTTTCGTCTACTGTAAATACCTCACCTCGCTGTTCATGTGACGCCTGAGTGAATACAATGTTGACCGAAAAACATGGAGGAGGTTCTGAATGATCAACAAGGCCATACTGATCGGAAGACTGGGAAGGGACCCTGAAGTAAGATACACGGCCAATGGTACGGCTGTGGCCAATTTTACCGTGGCCACCTCCGAACGATGGAAAGATAAGAACTCCGGTGACATGCAGGAACGAACCGAATGGCATCGCATTGTGGCCTTCGGCCGCCTGGGGGAGATCTGCGGCGAATACCTCTCCAAAGGCCGTCAGGTATACATCGAAGGCCGCCTTCAAACGCGATCCTGGGAACAGGATGGAGTGAAGCGGTATACTACGGAGATTGTGGCAAACGAAATGAAGATGCTCGGCAGCAAGGGCTCGGCTGGAGATTTTTCGCAAGCCCCGTCAAAACCCGGATCGGATTATCCTGAACCGCCCTACATGGACAGCCAGGATGACGACATCCCCTTTTAGTTGACAGCACCGGCGGCGGGCCTTCCGGGGGCACGATTCCTTATAGATAGGTGGGTGTATAGTTAATGGCGGCAATTTTGCCGTAGCGAGTCAGGACTTTTCGGATTCTTCTTCTATCTTTTTGTGATCTTCGCTCTCGACTTCATGGGTCGCTTTCTTGAAATTTTTAATGCCCTTTCCAATTCCAGCTCCGATTTCCGGGAGCTTGCCGGCACCAAAAATGATCAGGATAATGACCAGGATGATAATCAGTTCCGGCATTCCTATTCCAAACATTCACGCCTCCTAAGGATCGGGTGTAGTAGACTTCAATTCATCGAGAAGCTGGACAAATTCTTTGGATTTGATGTAGCGATCGATGGTACTCTGGTAATCTATCCATTTCCCCCACGATTCCACCCAGGTTTCGTTATGCCAGTAACGATCCGAATCGATTCGGCCTTTCAAATATTCAATATAATCGACATATTCTTCTGAGCAAACGCCACAAAACCGGTAAGAAATCCTCAAGTGTTGGGGATGGTTCGTCGAATCGTCCTCACCGTCAATGGGTCCCCCGCATTTGATGCATTTGGAGGCACAATGGGAGCATTGAAACATCTGCCGCACGGTTGCGATCTTCCGTTTTTGATCAGCCAAACGCTTGTCGTCGTCTGCCTGCTGCCGCCTGTTGTTAAGAGAAATGATATCCGCCATGAGTGCCTCCAATGCGTCCCGCTTGTTTACCGAATGCGCAAAACATCGTTATCTGCGGGAAACCGAGGCTGAAATATAGCACCGGCCCCAAATGGTGTCAACTTTGTGGAAGGCCGACCGGAAACTTGATCAGGACGTTCCTCCGTGGTAATTGTCGCGGATCTAACCAACCCGATGAAAGGATGTTCATTCATTATGGAAACAACTATGGCGCCGGAATGTCTGCCCCTGCTCATCGGCAGTCTTCCCATGACCGATCATCAAACGGCCCTTGACCTGGTTCTCGATCACACACCCGATGTTCCATTGTGGGTCCAGCTTCCCTCGAGGCCCATGGAAAATATGCTGGCCCAATTTATGCCGGGAATGCCGGGAGTCCAAACCAGCGAGGAAAGGCTCTACGTAGATACCGCCGGAGCCGATTTCGATCCGTCACTTCTGGCCTTTTATGAAGATTACATGGGGGTCATCGACGGCACGCTGAATCTGGAATCCAGCCGCTTTGCCATGGTGTCTGCGGAAGCCGAGGGTTTTTTTGTCTTCCTGGAAAGCGTCGAGGCGTTTCCGCAACCGCCTGTTGCCGTCAAAGGACAGATTACCGGTCCTGTGACCCAGACCACCGGTGTTAGCGATCAGGACAAGCGGGCGATCTTCTACGACGACCGATTGCGCGATGCGGCGGTTAAATTGCTTGCCATGAAAGCCCGCTGGCAGGTTCGCCGCTTATCCCGGTTCGGCTGCCCGGTGATTCTCTTTTTGGATGAACCGGCCCTGGCCGGGTATGGTACTTCCGAGTTCACCAGTATCTCCAAAGAAGATGTCACGACCATCCTTTCGGAGGTCATCGAAGGGGTTCATGCCGAGGGCGGTCTTGCCGGGATTCATGTCTGTGCAAATACCGATTGGTCCCTGGTGCTGGATTCCCCTGTGGAGATCGTCAATTTTGATGCGTACGCCTATTTTGACAAATTTATTCTCTATGCGGACCCGCTGGTAAGGTTCATGGCGTCCGGCGGAATTATCGCCTGGGGCATCATTCCGACATCCGACCCCGAGGATATTGATCGTGAGACACCCGACAGCCTGGTGGCCCAGTGGGAGGAGAAGGTCGACCGGTTGGTCGATCTCGGAGTGGATCGGGACCTTATCCGGCGTCAGTCGTTTATCACACCGAGCTGCGGCACGGGATCCATCGATCTTGACCATGCCAAGCGAGTGCTTACGTTGACCCGCGAAGTTTCACGACGGTTGAGAACGGATGGTTAACACTGGCATCTCAAGTTGCATCATGGTTTTTGAGTGCAACGGCTGGAAATTCTCAATGAATCAGTTTGATAGAATAGGAGTCAAGGAGTCGAGGATTCAAGGAGCCGAATGGAATAATAAAAAACTGCGAAGCGATACAAGATGAAATCATTCGACGCCAAACACCTGGACCCTTGACCCCTTGGATCCCTGGTCGCCACCGGCGCCGCCGTGGGCGGATACACCTTGGACCCTTTTCTCCAACCCCGTTGGAGAAGAATCTTCAGAAAGAGGTAATGAATGAAGGATCACGCAAAACCCCAATTTACGGGTGCCACCCGTTATGTACTGGATGAAGAACTGGCCGGGATCGTCAACATTTCCATGACCCTGGAAATGCCATTGCTGCTGAAGGGCGAACCCGGAACGGGAAAAACCATGCTGGCACATGCGATTGCTGAAAATCTGAGCATGCCGCTGATCGTACTGAATGTGAAGTCGAGCATGAAACTGGTCGATGCGCTGTATCAGTACGACACCCTTACCCGTCTCAATGACAGTCGATTCGGTGATTCGAACCGGGACGTCAGCAACATCGAAGACTACATCAAAATGGGTAAAATCGGGCAGGCGTTCCGGGCGGAACGACGCACCGTACTTTTGATTGACGAAATCGACAAAGCCGACACCGATTTTCAGGACGACATGCTCGATGTGCTGGATCAAATGGAGTTTGACATCATCGAGATCGATAAGACCATTAAGGCTGAACAGCGGCCGGTCATTATCATTACCTCCAACGCCAAGAAGGATCTTTCGGATCCATTTCTCGGGCGATGCAACTTTCACCATATTGCGTTTCCGGATCCCAAGATGATGCGCAATATTATCCGGGTACATTTTCCGGATATCGATTCGGAACTGATGGAAAATTCAATCACCACCTTCTACCGGCTGCGGGAAGTGGACGCCATTGAGAAAAAACCGGCGACACGGGAATTGATCAACTGGGTCCGGGCCTTGAAGGCCGACCCGGATTTTCGCCCCAAAAACCTTCCCAAAGGTGAGATCCCGTACCTGGGTGTCCTGTTTAAAAAAAGTCAGGATTACGAGCGGGCGGCAAAGACGGTAAATCGACGGCGAATGTTTTAAACCGGGTATTAGGTATTGGGTACTCGGTATTCGGTACTCGGCTCTGACCGGGTTGTTAGCAGCGAATACCCAATACCAAATCACCAATACCAGCAAAGCAGATTATGTTCATCGAATTTTTCTACAAACTCCGAGACCAGGGGATTCCGGTAAGCCCCACGTCTTTCTTGATGCTGCACAAGGCGCTGCACATCGGTGCCATCAATTCCCTCCACGATTTTTACACCGCATCCCGAGCGATCCTGATTAAAAGTGACCGTTACTTCGACCTTTTCGACCAGGTCTTCGCCCATCATTTTGAAGGGGCCGAACTCCCCGAAGCAGAGGCGTTTGAACTCGATGAAGTGGCCAGGGCCCTGCTCGAAGAATGGTTGCGGGATCCGGAGATGGTAGCCCAGGCCCTGGGAGCCGATCCTTCCGAACTTAGCCGGTATAGCCCGGAAGAGTTGATCGACTATTTCAAGGAGCGGCTGAAAGAACAGGATGGACGCCATGCCGGCGGTAGCAAATGGATTGGCACCGGAGGAACGTCACCCGTGGGACATTCCGGCTATCACCCCGGCGGAATGCGGGTGGGCGGTGTCTCCCGAAACAAGTCGGCGGTGAAAGTAGCCATGGATCGGCGTTATAAGGACTACTCTCGATCCGGACCGCTGACCCAGGCGTTGATCGGAGAAGCGTTAAAACGGCTCCGCAATCTGAGACCGGTGGGACCCAAGGATCAGATCAACATTGATGCCACGATTTACCGGACCATGAAAAACGGCGGCGAAATCGAAATTGTTTTTGATCGGAGTCTAAAAGATCGGCTTAAGGTCGTTTTGGCCATCGACAATGGCGGCTGGTCCATGGATCCCTACATCCCGGTGGTCCAAACACTGTTTGATTACGCCAGGGCACAGTTCAAGGAAATAAAAACGTATTTCTTCCATAACACGATCTACGACCAGCTATGGTCTGACCCGGCGCGGTATCGAAAACCCCAGAAGGTCGACAGATTCACCCGATTCGATCCGGAGACGCGATTCATCATCGTAGGGGATGCCAGCATGGCCCCTTACGAATTGATGTCGACAGACGGTTCCATCCATATCGAAGAGCGCAGCGGCAAGCCGAGCATCGAACGGCTGCGTTACATCGCCGACACGTTTCCCCACTCCGTCTGGCTCAATCCCGTCCCCCGACGGATGTGGGACTATACACGGACCATTTCCATCATCAAACAGATATTCCCCATGTTCGAGTTGACCCTCGACGGCCTGGATCTGGCCATTACCCATCTGATGGCAAAAAATTGAAATGGGTATCGGGTATTCGGTACTGGGTACTCGGAATTCGGTACTGATTGATGGAAATCGGAAATCGAATCATTAACTTAGCAGCAAGTACCAAATACCAAATATCCAATACCCAACACCTAATACCTAATACCTGATACCCAGTACCCAATACCATGAGAATGTTCGACAGCCACTGCCATCTGGACGACCGATCTTATAAAAAAGACCTGGACTCGGTACTGGACCGCGCCCGCAACGCAGGTGTGGATAAGATTATGATCGTCGGCGTCACCCGGCGGACGTCTGAAATCGGTGTCACCATCGCCGACTCCCGGGAAGGTGTGTACGCGACGGTGGGCATCCATCCCCATGATGCCAAAGACGGTTCGGAACCAGCCCTGGGCGCGTTGAAGCGCCTGGCCGACCATCCAAAGGTAAGGGCGTGGGGCGAAGTGGGACTTGATTTCAACCGGATGTTCTCTCCCAAAAAGGATCAGGAAAGATGGCTCATCCGGCAGCTTGAGGTCGCGGAGGAACTCGAGCTGCCGGTGGTCTTTCATGAACGGGATAGCAACGGCCGATTTGCCAAACTCTTGAAAGCCTATTTCAGGCCCGGCAGAACGGGCGTTGTGCACTGTTTTAGCGGCACACACGGCGAATTGGAAACGTATCTTGAAATGGGTCTGTCGATAGGCATCACAGGTATCGTGACCATGAAGGGACGCGGCGCTCCGCTCCGGGAACTGGTCCCGTCGATCCCGCTGGATCGAATACTGATCGAAACCGATGGACCTTATCTGGTTCCTGCACCCCAGCGAAATAAATACCGGCGCAACGAACCGGCGTTTGTGCAATCCGTTCTCATGAAATTGGCGGACGTGCTCGATAAGGCACCGGAGGACATCGCCCGGGCAACCTATGAAAACACCTGCCGACTTTACAAGATAGAACACCCCTGATACCTAACTATCATTAGCCGGACGCTAGCATCCAGCATCCAGATTAGCCTTGATGCAGTTTTGAGTATATGTCAATAATGCTAACGGCTGATCGGGCCGCGTATGCACGAAAATTAGGTAATGAGAATCGGGGGTTGTTATGTTTGAAGGGAAGAGATGGCCGAAGGGACGGTGGTTCTAAATGAAATAGAGGCACCGAAGATCGCCAGGAAGGCCAAGCCGGGGCAGTTTGTCATTCTGAAAGCAAACGAAACCGGTGAAAGAATCCCTCTGACAATGGCCGATACAGATTCTGAAAAGGGGACCATCACCGTTATCTATTGTACGGACCGGGGACAAGGGTGACACGTGTTCGGAGACATAGGTAACACTTTTCGTGTTTCATTGTTCTTTTACATTTAGTTGCGCAATCTTCTGGTTGCAAAAATAGATCTCAAAA
>Ga0056120_1000105_pt1 | contig 16373 bp, 12 predicted proteins | sample WorMettaBAHAMAS2_FD_71121 | JGI IMG/M metagenome (GOLD analysis project Ga0056120, IMG submission 71121) | Marine gutless worms symbiont microbial communities from Max Planck institute for Marine Microbiology, Germany - Olavius tantulus BAHAMAS.2 ...
AGACATTGTGGTACGCGCTTTCCATGGCATAGTCGTTCTCCCAAGTGTAAACGATATGCCTGATGGTAGTGTTACCCATGTCTCCGAACAACTGTTACCTATCTCCCCAGTCTATACACGGCCCGTGGTGAGCCGTGCCGAACCAGAGGGAGCCAGTGGATCGGCTCACTCCTTATTTTTGTTTATAGGCCCGGAAAAAATAATACAGAATCGGTTCATGAGAAATGAACGGACTTGCCAGGCGGGCAAGCCGACCTAAGTTATGAGGGTGTGACAACGATTTGAAAAAGGAGGGATCGAAATGAAAGCGATCCTGTTTATCGTACTGACGTTAGTCCTTGTGTTTGCAGGGATTCAATATACCAACAGCATGAGCCCATCGGAGAAAAAAGACATGACCACGGCTACAGACAATATCGAACGCGCCACCTTTGCAGGCGGCTGTTTCTGGTGCACGGAGTCCGACTTTGAAAAGGTGGACGGTGTCATCGAAGTGATATCTGGATATACCGGCGGCCAGACCGAAAATCCGACATACAGATCCGTGACATCGGGCGGTACCGGGCATTTTGAGGCGGTACAGGTCCAGTACGATCCAACCAAAGTCACCTATCAAGAGCTTCTGGACGTTTTCTGGCGGACCGTCAATCCCACCGATCCCGGAGGGCAGTTCGTGGATCGAGGAGATCAATATCGAACGGCAATTTTCTATCATACCGAAGAACAACGGCAACTGGCCGAAGCGTCCAAGCAGGAGCTGGGGCGGTCGGGTGTATTCCCCAAACCCATCGTGACCCCCATCCTGCCCCTGGACCGGTTTTACGTGGCCGAGGACTATCATCAGGATTATTACAAAAAGAGCCCCTTCCGGTACAAGGTGTACCGGTCCGGGTCCGGCCGCGACCAGTTCCTGACCCAAGTCTGGTCCGCCGTGAAAAAGGCGGAAGCCGACCGTAAAAAAACAACAACTTACAGTAAACCGAGCGATGACGAACTGAAAACCAAGTTGACGCCACTGCAATACAAGGTCACGCAGAAGGATGGCACCGAGCCGCCGTTTAACAACGAGTACTGGGACAATAAGAAACAGGGTATTTATGTGGATGTGGTCTCCGGTGAACCGCTGTTCAGCTCCACCCACAAGTTCGAATCGGGTACGGGCTGGCCGAGTTTCACGGAACCCCTTGAAACCGAAAACATTATCGAGAAAACCGATAAAAGTTTCTTCATGGTTCGCACCGAAGTCCGAAGCCGCCACGGGGATTCCCATCTGGGTCATGTATTCAACGATGGTCCAGCCCCCACCGGGCTGCGATATTGTATCAACTCGGCATCGCTCCGATTCGTTCCGGCATCCGAGCTGGAAAACCAAGGTTACGGGGACTATTTGAAGTTATTTCAAACAGTTGAGAGCAAGAGCGCTTCCGTCAAGTAGCGCCTCGGAAACCCTTTTTAAAAACAAGGCATCCCTCTGTCGGGGGGATGCCTTTTCTGTTTAGGGGAAGTAAGGAAATGCTCCCGGGCATCAACCGACTCCCCCGGCCGGGACATATGGCCCGAATTTTTTCCGCACAACTATAACCTATTGATCTTTATTGACTTTATAGAAAGCATGGGATATATATGGAGTATCCTGTAACGTGCGGTGTGAAATTCGTGAAACAGAATATCAGCAAAATCATCGGTTGGCTTCGCCAGATGGAGGACCTGGCATTTCACTACTACCGGGAATCCGCCGAACGGTTTAACTCTCCCTCCCCGCTTCTTTCATTCCTGCTACAAATGGCCATGGACAAAGCCTGGCGTTTTCATCTCATGGGGAGTGCCAATGAACTCCTCGGAGGATATGAACTGCAGGGCGGTCCGTTGATCGAGATCGATGCGGAAACCTGGCAGAATGTCGAGCTTCCGTTAAAAAAAGGTTTTCACAGGCTCAGGCAGGACAATTTGCAGGAAAGCGAACTGGTAGAAAGCATCTGCCGTGCGGAATTTTCGGAATGGAACGAGATCTTTCTCTACGTGCTCGACATCTGCCGGCAGTATTCGCGAACATTTGAACCGGTTTTCGAAACCCTGCAGGACCATGGCAGCCGTATCGAATCCCTCCTGGAGGACCTGCCGGACGATTTAAGATCTTACCAAAGCCTTCAGATTCCCCCCGGTACGTGGGAGTTCCGATTACTGATCATTGACGACAAGGGTCCCGGCGCTTCGCTTTTTTCCCGCCTCCTGGCGCAGTTCGGAACCGTACTCACGGTCTCCGGCGAGAGGGATGCCCTTCATAAGATCGGCCGCCGGCTTTACTCCCTCGTGATTTGCAACGTCGATAGCCTCGAGGACAGCGGAACCGACTTCTTTGACAACATCACGAAGGCCGATCCGGACCTGGTCCAACGGATCCTGTTATGCACCAGCGAGGTGACCCCCGAACTCGAAAGCTACGGCGAGACCCACGGCCTGCCCATCGTTCGAAAGCCCATGGCCGTCCCCCAATTACAGAAAACCGTACACAAAATGCTGGACACGACGGCCGAGCCGAATCCATAGCGGTTTGACCGTTCCACCCGCGGAAGATCAGCCGCCTGTCCGGAATAGAGATCCCATCGACTACCCGCCGATGCGGGTGGCCTGTCCGTACCCCCGCAGATGATCCACCACCGTAACTATCGTCCAGAGGGCGCACAGGTACAACTCCGGGCGGAGGGGTATGGAATATCTTGGCCATGGGGCGAAGAGGGTATACATCAAGGTAATGTACAGGCAGGCCGTGAGGGGTAGGAGGGGCAAGCGGTCCGGCCCGGTCTGCCCAAGATCCTCCGGATGCTTGAAGAGGACCAACGGCAAACAGAAAAGGGCCGCTATAATCATGAGGGGATGGATTCCCCTCATGATGCCGTAAACGAAACCGAATGCTCGGGAATGATGTAACCGGCTCTCTCTGACCGGATAAATATAGATACCGCCAACACCTTGGATGATACTCCAACTCCATAGGGAATACGGCTTACCGATGGTGTACCATTTGAGGTAACGCATCGGTTCCTCCCGAACACGATCCCCCAGCACCCGAAAAAACACATTCAGGGAACCGCCGAATTCCGGCTGCTCAGGATCATCCCGATACGGAAAGATTCGATTCGACGGATTTTTATAAATAAAATCCGGATACGCCCCATGACTCATGGAGATCACGGCACGGTCTATCCCCTTTTTGGCATCCGGCGGTACATGGATCCGGTTGCGTATCGCCCAAGCCACGGGAAAAAGAGAGAAGACCGACAATAGGACCACGACATGGATGACCCATTCTTTTGAAACCGCCTTCCGGATCCGCTTTTCCCATACTCCGGCAACGGCGGCGAGAAGGAAAGGCAGGAACAGGGCGGTTTCGTTGGTCAGGTATGCCGCCCCGAACAGCATCCCCGCCAACGCGGAGGCCGTCCATCGCGGACTCGACTGAGCCCGTTGAAAGGCATATAACGCGGCGAGCAAACAGAACGAGAAGAGGGTTTCCGTCAGAAGATAACCCGTGATCGTGATCAGGTGGGGGCTGACGGCCACCAGAAATGCGGCGATCAGGGCGCCGCCCACCGGCAGGAAAAAACGCCCCAGGAGAAAGGTAAGGGGCACCAATAACGTACCGAGAACACTCTGGGTCAACATCAGGATCGGAAGAAAGCCCGCTTCCCCGCCGATGACCATGGTCAGGGCGATCAACAGGGGGTACCCGGGAGACCGAAAAGAGTCGGGAACCAAGGTGGGCCCGGGGTCCATCATTGAAAATGTCCCGGAACGATACAGATTGATGCCGTAGTTCAGGTAGACGCCGGCGTCTTTCCGGGTGAACACCCCGTCAATTTGAGAGGCAGCGAAGTCTATTCGGATCCAGCCCGCCAATATGATCATGAGAATCAGCGGAATCAGAGCTCTGCCGGCCAAGGTGGAAGAACCCGCTCGCATAACGTTTCCCGGTTGGAATGAATTGCCCCATGGTCATGGTGATATTGCGCCTACATGTTATACCACGGGCTCCCGCCAATTCCCTAACTGATTCTTCCTCAAGTATACCCGATCCCTGTTCGGGACGATCCGGCCGGTTTACCCGTTAATCATCATCGCTATCTCCGGCTCCGCCCTGTCGCTTGGCCACCCCGGCGGCAACGCCGGCATCGGTTCGGATGAATCGAATTTCATTGCCCCCGTCGACAATCACGAATGAAAGCGGGGTCGGCAATTCATCACCCGGGAATTCCGCCGAGATGGTGCCGGTGCCATGTGCCGTTACGGCATATGCGCAGGCCGTAGACAATCGGTCGCTAAACGCACTCCCTCCGATGTTGATGGTATCCAAAAAGGAACATCCCCCGGCGCCGTCAAAATCGATGGTCCCCACCGCCACCGCGGGAATGGCCACACCCGGGGCCGGCACGATGGTTCCGGACGCCGAAAAGCCCCACCACCCTTCAATGCTTTGGTTTGTATAATACCCCTCATCCGCCCGGGCGATGGACCTGATGTCGGACATTCCCAGTACCAGTGCGACAATCAGCACGCCGAACCGAAGGACACCCATATTCTGTCTGGCCATGGCGGTCTCCTTTTCTTTGGTATTTGCTGGCAATTTTTCTTTCGGAAAAGGTCTCCCAACAGATCGATCGAACGCAGGTCTCGAGGCAGGTCAATCATGCAGGTTGGTTTGATACTCCGCTGGCCGGAGCAAGCAATAAGGATGCAATCTGTCGGACCCACATAGTATAAAACCCTTATCATAATCCGTGCCCAGTCAAGCGACAGCAGGCCGATCCGGCGGACACCCCATAACCCCGCCCCGGCAGATTCCGGTCATCGGATCCCATCCGCGAAGCTTTTCAACACGCCCATCGGCGCCATCCGTCACCCTAATAGAACATACGATTGTTTATATATAGATTTACATTGACATTTACATTTATCCACCTTACCATGGGACTGCACACAACACGGAGGATCCCATGCGACCGGAACTGACCCCCAAGCACAAGGCATTCCTCGAGTACCTGGAAGAAACCATCTCCCATACCGGAAGACCGCCCAGTTTGCGCGAAGCCGCCCAAGATCTGGGCGTCAGCCATGCCGCCGTCGCCCAGACACTGAAAGTGCTCGAGGAAAAAGGATATGTGAAACGGGAAGGCCGCTACAGCCGGACGGTCTTTTTGCTGAACCCGGCACAGGAGGCCTCGGCCGTGCATCGCTGGCGCGAAGTGCCGGTCGTGGGGCGCGTCACCGCCGGTCTGCCCATGTACGCCCAACAGGAATGGGCCGGCACCCTGGTCGTGGATGCCGCCGTCTACCGGGGACGAAACCTCTTCGCCCTCCGGGTCAAAGGCGACTCCATGAAAGATGCCGGGATTCTCGACGGTGATATCGCCGTCTGCGAACCCCGGCAATACGCCCGGAATGGAGAGATTGTGGTCGCTCTCATCGAGGAGGAAGAGGCTACGGTCAAACGATTTTTTCTCCATGACGACCACATCGAATTCCGGCCGGAAAACCCGGAATACCCCGTCATGCGCTACAAGTTCAGCGACGTACTGATCCAGGGAAAGGTCGTGGGGATTCAGCGGGGACCGGACGGTATCCGGTAATAAATCCGAATCTCGACCCGCCGTTGTCCGGGACTATGGCGGGCAAGAATCCGAAATTCGAATTTCAAAAACTGCAAATTCAAAACAAGAACGTATCAGAAATGCACCGGCGATTGTGTTTTGGTCATTTGAATTTTTGACATTGTTTCGGATTCTTGCCCGCCACAGTTCTTGCGACGGCGGGTCGTGCTTTGGATTTCGGATTTTCTTACGTACCGCAAGCGAGCGATGACAATATTGGAATATCGACATGCTTCCTGAAGATCCTCAGAAAGCACCCCATGGTGCTTGTCGATTGCTGGTCGGCACCAGCGGATACTCCTATGGAGAATGGACAGACGCCGGGTTTTATCCTCCCGGCACCCAGGCCGGCGACATGCTCCCGATATATGCCCGCACGTTTCCGATCACCGAGTTGAACTACACCTGGTACCAAATGCCCAAGGCCCCGGCCGTTGAGCGCATGCGGCAAAAATCGCCGCCGGAATTCTGTTTTGCCGCCAAGCTGACCCGCACCCTGTCCCACGAGGTGGATCCGGACGGCTGGCGAGGCCAGGTCGTACAGTATCGGGACGGCATCGCCCCCCTGCTCCAGGCACGGCAGCTCCAGGCCATCCTGGTGCAACTGCCGCCCGGATTCCGCCGGTCCCCGGAAAACCGCCGTTATCTTGCCGCCCTCCTTGACGAACTGGCGGACCTGCCCGTGGCAGTGGAATTTCGTCACGCGTCCTGGGCCACCGACCGGGTATTTGCAGAACTCGAACGTCGCCGCACCACACTGGTCGCCGTGGATGAACCGGACCTGCCGGGACTTTTTCCATGCCTGGACGTCGTCACCAATCCGGATCTGATCTACGTCCGTTTCCATGGCCGCAATACCGGCGGATGGCGCTCGGGGAACATGCAAAAACAGTTCGACTACGACTACCGGGAAGACGAGTTGAAGCAGTGGGCCACCGGTCCGATTCGAAATATGGCCGAGCAGGCCCGGCAGGGAGTCATCTTTTTCAACAATCACGTCCGCGCCCAGGCCCCCCGGAATGCGGTGAAGCTGATCGAGCTTTTAGTATCGATGGGGCTCTTAAACGAAATGCCTAAAATTCAAAACAGAGACAAAAAAGAGTTTGCACGGCAGCTTGAAGCCCGAACGCGCAAATTTGCCGTGAGGATCATTCGCCTGTCCACAACTCTGCCAAATACACCGGAGGCGTGAGCCATACGAAACCAGATCACAAAATCCGGAACATCGATCGGAGCCAACTACCGGGAAGCCAATCGTTCCAGGAGTAAAGCTGATTTTCGAAACAAAATAAAAATTTGTGAAAGTGAAGCCAGCGAAGCCCAGTATTGGCTGGAGGTCATTACCGAGGTCGGTTGGCTCACATGGGAGCAGTTAAAAACTGATTATGACGAATGCAGCGAATTGCTCGCCATCTTCACCTCGATCTCCCGAAAGTAAAAACATTTTAGGCATTTTAGGCATTTTGAATTTCAGGCATTTTTGCCATGGAACGTTCCATCATTCATATCAACGTGGCCGATTTTGCCGTGGCCGTAGAGCGGGTGCTGGACTGCCGACTCCGGGACCGGCCCGTTATCATCGCCCCCGAAGGGGCTTCCCGGGCATCGGTCTACGACATGAGCGAAGAAGCCTACCAGGCCGGCGTGCGCAAGGGCATGGCGCTGCGCCGGGCATTGCGCCGGTGCCGCGACGCTCGATTGGTGTTGCCCCATCCGGATCGCTACGAACAGGCCATGACGGATATGTTTCGCCGGGCCCTGCCCTACTCTCCCCTGATCGAGCCGGGAGACGTGGACGGTCACCTGTTCATGGATGTCTCCGGCACCAGCCGCCTGTTCGGTCCTCCCGTGGATGTGGCCTGGCGGCTCCACAAGCAGGTCAAGAGCGAACTGGGCTTTGCTCCGATCTGGTCCGTGGCCCCCAACAAACTGGTCGCCAAGGTGGCCTCCCGGCTGGTCAAACCGATCGGTGAATACATCGTCGGCGCCGGCGAGGAGTCATCGCTGCTGGCACCGCTGCCCCTTTTTCTGATACCCGGCATCGAGACCGGCGACCTCCGGCGGTTGGCAGAATTCAACCTGTCCCGGGTGTTCCAGGTGGGTGCCCTGACGCCGGAACAACTCGAGACCATTTTCGGCGTCCGCTCCCGATTTCTATTCGATGCGGTTCGCGGTATCGACGACTCCCCGGTGCTGGAAGCGGGCCGGAAACCGCCACGGGTCATCGGGGATCACGAGTTTGCCGACGACACCAACACCGCCGCCGACCTGGAACGCGCCCTCTACAGCCTGGTCGAACAGGCCGGAGCCGACATGCGCCGTCAGTGCCGGGCCGCCCGCCGCATCGGCATCATCCTTGACTACTCGGACGGTATCCGCCACATCCGCCAGACATCTCTCCAGCCGGCATCGGCCAACGATCTGGTGTTGTATCGTGCCGCTCAGGCCCTGCTGCAACGGGCCTGGGTCCGCCGGGTTCGCATCCGCCACATCCGTCTGATCGTCGATCGCCTGGTGTTTCCCCCGGCCCAACTGGAGCTCTTTCCCCAAGCCCGGGCGCAACGGCGAAAACAGGATCGCCTCGTCGGCGCCATTGACCGCATCCGCAACCGGTTCGGGCAAAACGCGGTTCAAATGGGCCGAACTCTGGCGGCTTAGCCACCGGTGGGCCGGTACATATCACCGCAGAGGCGCGGAGGGCGCAAAGGAGATATTTTTTTCCAATGCCGCTGAGAGGACGGCATTGGAAAAACATCCGCCTAAGGAGACTCCCGAATGGATATCAACGAGCTGAGCAGCAAAGTCATCGGCGCGGCAATCGAAGTGCACAAGTCTCTCGGGCCCGGATTGCTCGAATCGATCTACGAAGAATGTCTTTGCCACGAGATGCGTCTGAGGGAGTTGTCGTTTCAAAATCAGATGCCGCTTCCGATCACTTACAAAGGCTCGAAGCTGAACTCGAATTATCGACTGGATTTGGTGGTCGAGAATGCGGTTATTGTCGAACTAAAAGCATGTGAACAAATCGAGCCGATCCACAAAGCATAGCTCTTGACGTACCTGAGACTATCGGGAATGAGACTCGGATTGCTGCTAAATTTTAACGTACCGATGATGCGCGACGGCATTGTTCGGATCGTCAACAACCTTGATGAGACGTAAGACGCTTTTTGCTTTCCGCCCTCTCAGCGGAAAGCAAAAAACACTCTAATCTCTGCGTCCTTTGCGTCTTTGCGATGAAATCTTTTTTGTCATGATTCCTCTAGTCGTCAGATCCCATTACTCCCTCATGTGGGGGACGGCGCCGGTGCCGGCGCTTTGTCGAAGAGCCCGTGAGTTGGGCTATCGCTGCCTGGCCCTCACCGACACCGACAATCTTTACGGCCTGTGGCCCTTTTTGAACGCATGCCGCCGGGAGGGGCTCGATCCCATTGTCGGGGCCGAGGTCACGGACCCAAAACGGCCGCACCGGGCCTGGTGCCTCGTCAAAACCGATGCCGGTTACCGGAACCTCTGCCGCCTGCTCAGCCGTCGCCATATGGATGCCGGCTTTGCCCTGGACGCCGCACTACCGCCCCTGTCCCGGGGATTGCTCGTGCTGACCGGCAGCTCCGAACTGCTGCGCCGCTGGCATGCCGCCGGGGTATCGGTCGCCGCGGCCATCCCTCGAGGGCCCTTGCCTCCCGGGCACCGGCTCCGCCGGACCGCATCCGCCCTGAGCATCCCCATGGCGGCGGTTCCGGGCAGCTTTTTTCTCGACCCGGAGGACGCGCCCATGCACCGGATGCTCCGGGCCATCGACCGCAATACCGGTCTGTCACGATTGGCGCCGGGCGATACGGCACCCGCCGATGCCTGGCTGGACAGCCCCCAGGGGTATTCCCGACGGTTTGCCGCCTGTCCCGAAACGCTCCGGGCCACCGAGGAACTGGCCGAAACGCTGTCCTTTACCGGGCCCGGTTTCGGCATCGTGCTGCCGCCCTGGAAAAAAGCAGATGCCGCCGCGGCGCTCCGGGAAGACGCCTATGCGGGGGCCCGTTCGCGCTACGGGGGCGAGCTGCCCGAAGCGGTGGTGGAACGGCTGGAAACCGAGCTGGGCATCATCGCGAAGATGGGGTTTTCCGCCTACTTTCTGGTGGTCCGGGACATTGTCCGGCAGAGCCCCCGAATTTGCGGCCGCGGTTCCGGCGCGGCGTCCCTGATCGCCTATTGTCTGGGCATCACCAATGTCTGCCCCCTGAAGCACAATCTGTACTTCGGCCGATTCCTGAACCCGGGCAGAAAGGATGCGCCGGACATCGACGTCGATTTTGCCTGGGACGAACGTGACGATATCCTTGCCGATGTGTTCGACAAATACCGGGGTCATGCCGCCATGGTGGCCAACCATGTGCTCTTTCAGCCCCGCATGGCGATTCGGGAAGTGGCCAAAGTATATGGCCTCGCGGACGGCGAAATCGGCCGGGTCACCCGTCGTCTGCCCATGTTCTGGCGGGCGGCAGCGGTTGACGCGGACCTCCACCAGGAAATTGCCGCCCGGCCGGAAGCCCGGGCCCTGGAATTTCCGGATCCGTGGCCGGACATTCTGAAACATGCCCAGGGGATTCTCGGCACGCCCCGTTATCTTTCCGTGCACTCCGGCGGCGTGGTGATCACACCCGACCCCATCGACTCGTATGTGCCGATTCAGCAGGCCCCCAAAGGCGTCCCGATCATCCAATGGGAAAAGGATGCCACCGAAGAAGCCGGTCTGGTTAAAATCGATCTTTTGGGAAACCGGAGCCTTGGGGTTATCCGCGACGCCCTGGCCAATCTCAACGACAACGGCAAGGCATTCGATGAATCCCGCTGGGAGCCGGAAGACGATTTCGCCACCCAGGAGGCGGTTGGCCAAGGCCGCACCATGGGCTGCTTTTACATCGAAAGCCCTGCCATGCGGCTGCTTCAGCAGAAAGCGGGCGTCGGGGATTTCGACCACCTGGTCATCCACAGCAGCATCATCCGGCCGGCCGCCAACGACTGCATCCAGGAATATCTCCGACGCCTCCACGGCGGCGACTGGGAGCCCATCCATCCTCTGCTCACGGACACGCTGGACGAGACCTTCGGGATCATGGTCTATCAGGAAGACGTGTCAAAGGCGGCCGTATCCCTGGCCGGCTTTTCCGACGCAGAAGCGGACGGCCTTCGGAAAATTCTCTCCAAAAAGGACCGGAAGCATGCCCTCCGCGATCTGCGCGACCGTTTTTTTCGCGGCGCAGCCGCCCGGGGCGTGTCACCGGACCAGACCGACGCGGTGTGGGACATGATCATGAGCTTCTCCGGTTACTCGTTCTGCAAACCTCACAGCGCGTCCTACGCCCAGGTGTCATTCCAAGCCGCGTATCTCAAAGTGCACTATCCGGCCGAGTTCATGGCAGCGGTCATCAGCAACGGGGGCGGATTTTACAGCACCTTCGCCTATGTCTCCGAAGCCCGCCGGATGGGGCTCGACATTCTGCCGCCCGACGTGGCCGTGAGCGGCAAACGGTGGAGCGGTGAGAACGGCGCGATCCGGGTGGGGCTCGGCGCCATCAAAGGCCTGTCCGAGGAAACCCGGGCCCGGATTCTTAACGAACAGTCCCGGCCCTTTTCCGGCATGGGCGACTTTTTGGACCGCACCCGGCCGGATGAAGCCGAGGCCCGGGCCCTGATCCATTGCGGCGCGCTGGACCGGTTCAATCCCGGCGGGAATCGAGCCGTGATCCTGTGGAATCTGGCGCTGTGGGACCGATCCCGGCACCCGGCCGCATCTTCAGGAACGCTGTTTGGCGCCCTGCCGGACACCCGTGTGCCGGATCTGCCGCCGGAAGATCCGAAGGCACGCCTCCGACGGGAGTTTGCCGTCCTCGGTTTTCTGTGCGACCGCCACCCCATGACCCTGTATGCCGATACGATTGAAACACTCCGAACGGTCACCGCCCGGGATCTGCCCAGCCGTTTCGGCCGTCGCGTCCGAACCGCCGGCTGGCTGATCACCGGAAAACGGGTGCGGACAAAGCACGGTGAGTCCATGGAGTTTTTAACCTTCGAGGATGAAACCGGTGTGATGGAAACCACATTCTTCCCCGAGCCCTACCATCGGTTTTGCCACATCATCGACATGGGCCGCCCCTATCTATTGACCGGGCAGGTCGAACAAGATTGGGGAGCGACCACACTGACGGTGGACTCGATCGAGCGCATCACTTGACAAATCCCGTAAAACCAGGTAGTTATGACTGAGTCTCCAAAAAGGTGGCCATGCCCGCCACCCATAAGGCCGAGTATCGCGACCCTTTGAACAGTTCCCATTTACGGTCTCCGGGGAGCATGATGACAGATCCCGTTCTATCATATCCGGTGTTTACTCTGGAGGACAAAGAGCTCTTGCCTGCCGGCACCCGGCTGACCCCGGAGGTTCTGGATGATATCGCGTCCGCCGGGAATGCCTCGGGAAGCCCCCACACCCGAATGCTGTCCCATGCCACGGTAGAAGATGACTTGCAAAACTTTTGCCGCCAGTCCCCGTATGACGTCATCTTTTCGGATAGGGAACAGCTGGGATTGCTGTTTCAACAAATGGAACGTCTCCGGCTTTCCGATCCGCTGATCGCGTTTCTGGATTACTTTCGGGAGGAGGATTTCTACACGTATCAGCACACCCTGACGGTATTTGCCCTGTCCATGCTGCTGGCGCATGTTATCGGAAATGATGCCGATTTGGCGGTGCGGGACGCTCTGGGGGCGCCGACCCATGATTTCGGCAAGTTGTGCGTGCCCATGTCGATATTGAAAAAGAGCGATCCGCTCACCCCTAGCGATCGGCAGCAGCTCGAGCATCATGCGCTGGCCGGATATGTGCTGCTGACCTATTACACCGGGAACCCACTCAATCCGGCAGCCGTGGCCGCCCGGGACCATCACGAACGGAAAAACGGTTCCGGCTACCCCAACGCTAAAAAATTGGATGACAGCATGGTAGAAATCGTGGCGGTGTCCGATGTCTTTGACGCGCTGATCGCCACACGGCCCTATCGCCAGGTCGCCTACAGCACCCGGACGGCCCTGGATCATGTCACCGCCATGGGAAGAGAGGGACAGCTCAGCTGGGAGGTGATCCATGCGTTGGTGAGCTGCAACCGCAAGGACCGCCCCCATTATTCCGAATGCCGCATCTCCCTTGAACACCGGGGTGGGCCGCCGAGTGATAATCTGTACGGCGTTACCACCGATTGAAATGCCTGAAGTGCCTAAAATGAGCTAAAATGCCTAAAATCAAAAATCGGATCCAACAGCCTATGCTCATATTTAAGGCAATTTAGGCATTTATAACTTTAGGCATTTAAGACGTATGGCAGCACGGCCGCCCCAAGGCCGGATCGCCCCCAAGGGAACTTTTCCCTTCCAGGACTCCATTCATTTGACCCCTGTCGTTTTTCCCGCTAACGTCCCCGGCATGGATTGGTCCGAACCCAGAAGCTTCAGGGAGTGGTTTAGCCGTCTGACGTCCCTTCGGTGTCTGCTGACGGTTCTGATCATATATTGTCTGGCGCTTGCCGAGCTTCGATTCGACTGGGTGGAACGTTCCATGGGTGCCTTTCTTGTGGCAACCAACCCCGCAAGACCCGAATCCGGACATATCTGGGAAAAGAACAGGAACACCATCAACGCTAGAAATACCCTGGAAAAGATTGTCACCGACCGGCAAATTCACCAGCGCAGCGCCATGGATGCCACCACCCTGGTGGCACTGGTCGCGACGCTGCCGGAAGATCGGGGTGCGATGCTGTCTGCCGAGCGGTTTCGCGGATTGTATCGGAAACTTCCGGATCGACTGGCGGTCGATCTGATGTCACCCATCGAGTTGCTGCGGCTTTCCAGCGGCGGGGAGTGGGAGAGGGTCTACCTGAGAAAGCAAGGCGGAGGTCTGAAAATCTATCTCCTTGACATGGCGAATCGGGTTCTCAAAGAAATCGACGTTCTACCGGAATTTCTCTGGCGCATCGAACGGGAAGGAATGTTTCTCGAAGGTGCCCTGGAAGACATTCCCAGTTTAAGGAACCGGATCTACCCCGCACATCTATTTTTTTCGGCATTGGAGGCATTGCCAAACGAAGCACGGATCGAAATCCTGGGCCAGCCGGAAATACTGCTGGGCGTATCGGATCCCGTACGTCGGGTCGGTATCTCCGACGAGGCGCTATCCGGTTTCATCGACATCGGTTTCGAGATTCGCGAAAACGGATCCCACCGTGTGATCCTGGTTCAGGCCCGGGACTGGGCCGTGTGGCAGCTCAGTCTCGTTCTGGAAGGGGACGTCAAACCGCCTGAAGAGGGACTTGTTCCGTGACCCGGGCAGGCCGATTCATCCGTGGATTCCGGCTGTTGGTGTATATCGCCGCGGTGACCACTGCCATCTGCATTCTGGCGGGCATGGGATTCTTTTTCACGGTCCTGCGGGACCTGCCCCGGGTACCCCACCCGTTAAGCCGTATCATCGAAACACCTCCGACGGAATTTTATGCCGCCACCGGTGAACGGTTGATGCTCCTCGGCGGCCGGGACTTCGTACCGCTTCGCCGGGTCTCTCATCATTTTCTCCATGCGGTGATCGCCACCGAAGACCATCGCTTCTGGGAACACCATGGCGTTGATAAACTGCGCACCGTGAAGGCCCTCTGGATTACCTTTTTTGAAAAAGGCAAAATCCAGGGAGCCTCCACCATTACTCAGCAACTGGCAAAGAATCTTTTTTTCACCTTCGAACGGAGCTGGATGCGCAAGTTTCAGGAAATGTTGGTCGCCATTCAGATTGAGTCCCGTTACAGCAAGGAAGAAATCCTGGAAGCGTATGTCAACCAGATCGCGTTCGGCGTCGGTGCCCATGGCATCGAACAGGCCGCCCGCACCTTCTTCGGAGTGCCGGCTTCGGACCTGACCCTGCCGGAAGCGGCCCTCCTGGCGGGGCTGCCGAAATCCCCGACACGCTACAACCCGTTTCGACATTTTGAGAGGGCCCGCTACCGACAGCGCATCGTCCTGAGTCGAATGGCGACCGTAGGATACATCACCCCGGAGGAGGAGGAAATTGCCGGCCAGGCCACCTTGGCACTGCGGCCCCGCCAGGCCATCGCCCGACCCGGGAGTTATTTTCTCGACATGGTCATCCACCGACTGGAAGAACGATACGGGGCACAGGTGGTCTTCCATGGCGGGTTGAAAGTGATGACGACACTGGACCCCCGTTTCCAAAGACTGGCCACAGCCGCCGTGAAAAAGGGACTGGCCGACCTTGACACGCATCTCGGTCTCCCGGACGATACGCCGGACACCGTGCGTCCCCAAGGCGCCCTGGTCGCCCTGGAGACCCAGTCCGGTGCCGTCCGGGCGGTTGTCGGCGGCAGGGACTATGGAAGCACCGAGTACAATCGGGCGGTTCAGCATCGCCGCCTTCCCGGTTCCGGGTTTAAGCCGTTTCTGTATTACGCCGCTTTTGAACGTCTGGGAATGCACCCGGCCACGCTGGCCGTGGATCGACCGGTGACCATCCCCATCAAGGGGGCGCCGGATTGGACACCCGAGAACTTTGACCGGCGCCATCAGGGGCCGATGGTGCTGAAGCAGGCCTTTACCCGATCGGTGAATTCCATCGCCGCCCAGCTCATCGACGTCACCGGGCCCGCCCCGGTCATCGAAACGGCACAGCGGTCCGGTATCTCCAGCGCCATGAAGCCGGTATATTCTTTGGCCTTGGGAACATCCGGCACGAGCCCTCTGGACATGGCGAGTGCCTTTTCGACCATCGCCAATGGCGGGGTCCGCCACACACCCTATATGATTCAGCGGGTGGAGGATGCCTTCGGCCACATTCTGGAGGAGCATATCGTCAGCGGGGAAAAGTCCCTCGACCCGGCCATTGCCTTCCAGGTCCTGGACATGATGCAAGGGGTCATCGATGGGGGTACAGCCCGGCGCATTCGCAGACTTGGATTTTCACTGCCCGCCGCCGGAAAGACGGGAACCACCGACAATTATAATGACGCCTGGTTTTCCGGATGTACGGCCGCCCTGGGTGTGTCGGTGTGGGTGGGGTTCGACCGTGACCAGGGCATGCGGGATCCCAACGGCCGAGGGATCACCGGAGGCCGGGGCGCCGCGCCAATCTGGACAGATTTTATGCTGAAGGCCACGGAGGGCGAACCCCCCAGGGAATTTACGGTACCCACGGGTATTCATTTTGAATACGTCGACGCGGCCACGGGAGTCGAGCGGGATTCGGGCGGTCCGGGCACCATCCGCGTGGCACTCCGTGACGGACAAACCGCCGGAACCAGCTTTTTGGGCGAAATCCCCGAACTGGATACCATCGATATCGACGTTGCGGCGGGGGAGTTGGAGGAGTGATCACCTTGCCCGCCTGCCCTGAGCGAGCGAAGCGAGTCGAAGGGGTGGCCGGTGAGCGCGGTTTCGGGGGAAATATAGATTCCTCATTTTTTTTAAGCTTAGGGACAAAAATAAGGAATATGCGATCATACCCCCTCCCTCTGACTCCCTCCCGCCAAGGGAGGGAGAAACGAACGCCCTCCCCCTTGATGGGTGTATAGACTGGGGAGATAGGTAACAGTTGTTCGGAGACATGGGTAACACTACCATCAGGCATATCGTTTACACTTGGGAGAACGACTATGCCATGGAAAGCGCGTACCA
>Ga0056120_1000107_pt1 | contig 16312 bp, 3 predicted proteins | sample WorMettaBAHAMAS2_FD_71121 | JGI IMG/M metagenome (GOLD analysis project Ga0056120, IMG submission 71121) | Marine gutless worms symbiont microbial communities from Max Planck institute for Marine Microbiology, Germany - Olavius tantulus BAHAMAS.2 ...
AGCGTATACCGTTCAAGACCTTACCGCCGGCACAACCTATTACATCGCTGTGGTGGTGGTGGATCATGTGGGCAACTATGAGACCGAAATTTCCCCGGTCATCACCACCCCGACCAACGTCATCCCGCCCGAAGATGTCACCGCTCTCAAGGTCAAGGGGTTCGTCGACCGCCTGGAGTTCTCCTGGTCCCCGTCTCTCAACAGCGGCGGGGATCTTGCCGGGTACCGTGTCTACTTTGATGGCGGTCCCGCACAAGAACTTGGCGCCGACGCCAACTCCTGGCAGGCCACAGGACTTTCCCGGTCCTCAGCGTACGATTTTCGGGTTGTAGCATTTGACACCTCGGATAACGAAAGCTCCGGCGTAAGTATCACTGGTATAACAGCATTGGACAACCCGACTGGTCTCTCCACGCTTTCCCGCCACGCCTACGTGGATTTATCCTGGAACGCCGCCTCCCCGGAGGACTACGTCGACCACTACGCAGTCTATGTGGGCGAAACGAATTTTACCTCTGTCTCCGGAATGACACCGAGACTGACCACCGGCAACACGAAAGCACCCATAGGAAACCTGGCCAATCACAAGACCTATTATTTTGCCGTCACTACGGTGAATACGTCTGAAGCAGAAGACAAGTCGGTTCAAACTGAGACGGCAAGCGTCATTCCTGCAACAAAAGTTTGTGGGGAAATTAAATCCAACACGACATGGACGAAGACGAACAGTCCCTATGTCGTGACCTGCGATGTCACGGTCCGACACAACAACCGGTATCATTCCAGCCATTCCAATAAGACCCTGGTGACGCTGAATATCGAGTCTGGGGTCGAGATTCGATTCCAGCCAGGCACGGGGTTGTATATCGGAAAAGATGATGGCGGTGGCTGGGGCGACTACGGCGCGCTACATGCTCAAGGAACTGAAGCCGAGCCGATCATCTTTACCTCCAATGCGGCATCACCGTCTCCAGGGGACTGGGAGGGGATCTATTTCAGAGATCAGACATGGGACTCCAAAACACTTCTGGAGCATTCTATCATCGAGTACGGTGGCCAAACAAACAATTCCGGCATTTACTTTTACCGTTCATCCGCTACGGTTCGAAACAGCGAAATCCGGCATTCCAGCAATTACGGTGTCCGCGTGGTCTCCGCATCGCCCACGATTCAGAATAATACTTTCGTGGAGAACGCTGCCGGAATCTACTGCGATTCCAATTCCTATACGACTATCCGGGACAACCATTTTCAAGCCAATGGGGGTGCGGTGATCAACGTACATCCCATGGCGGTTCATAAACTTGGCGACAACACCGGTATCGACAATGGGGAGGATTATATCCGTATACGGGGCGGAACGATATCGCAGAGTCGCACCTGGTCGGCAATGGCTGAAGACTCTCTACCCTATGTGATCTCCGGCGATATCACCGTGCGTCATAACAACCGCTATCACTCTAGCCATTCCAATAAACAATATGTGCAACTTACGCTAGAGCCAGGTGTCGAGATCCGGTTCAAGCCGGGCACAGGATTGTATATTGCTCATGACGATGGCGGGGGCTGGGGCTACTATGGCGCGCTCAACGCTCAGGGGACATCAGAGGCGCCGATCACGTTTACGTCCAACGCTGCCACTCCAGCACCCGGTGACTGGAAGGGGCTCTACCTAAGAGACCAAACAGTGAATAGTGTCACGAAGCTGGAGCACTGTACCCTCGAGTATGGCGGTGCCGAACATCAATCAAATATATACATGCATAAAAGCAACCCCACGCTTCAAGATTGCATGGTGCGCCGTAGCAGTGTCAACGGTGTCGTCGTCAACGGCGCTTCGCCGGTTATCAGAGACTCCGATATCAAAGATAATGGCGGCCACGGGATCTATGTCACTGGTTCTTCGAACCCCTCCGTGGATGCCAATACCGTGCGAAACAACGGAAGCTACGGCATCTACTGCAACGGTGATTCCCATAAGCCGGCCATTACGGGAAACACCATTTCGGAAAACGGTGGCTATCCGATTCGGGTGCGACCCGAGATAAACAATGTTTCCGGCAATATCAGCAGTGGCAACAACGTCGACCTGATCCAGGTTGCCGGGGGTTCCATCAAATCAAATTCTACATGGAAACCCAACACGATTCCGTCTGTGGTGATCGGGGATGTCACAATCCATCATAACAATCGCTATCACTCCAGCCATTCAAATAAGACTTATGTCTCACTGACCATCGAACCTGGAGTGGAGATTCGTTTCCAGTCCGGAACAGGGCTGTATGTTGCAAAGGACGACGGCGGTGGCTGGGGCTACTACGGCGCACTCAAGGCCCAGGGGACAACAGAACTGCCGATTGTTTTTACTTCCAATGCCACCAACCCAGCCCCTGGAGATTGGAAGGGGATCTACTTTAGAAACCAAACATGGGATCCCCAAACGCAACTGGACCATTGCGTCGTCGAATACGGCGGGCACATCAATAATGCCAATGTTTACTACCATCACTCATCGGCTCCTATCCGAAACAGTGAGATCAGGCATTCCAGCAACTACGGCATTCGGGTAGTGTCCGCATCACCGCCGATTCAGAATAATACTTTCGTGGAGAACACCGCCGGAATCTACTGCGATTCAAATTCCTATGCCTCAATCCTGGGCAATCATTTTCAAGACAATGGGGGTGCGGTGATCAACGTACATCCCATGGCTGTGCACAAAGTGGGCGACAACACCGGAACCGGTAATGGGGAAAATTATCTCCGCATTCGGGGCGGAACAATATCGCAAAATCGCACCTGGCCGGCAAAAGCTGAAGGCTCACTACCCTATGTGATCTCCGGCGATATCACCGTGCGTCATAACAACCGCTATCACTATTCCCATTCCAATAGGCAATATGTGCAACTTACGCTGGAGCCAGGTGTAGAGATACGGTTCAAGAGGGGGTAGACGGGGGTCGGGTTGTATATTGGCATAGATGACGGTGGCGGTTGGGGTTATTATGGTGCGATTAAGGCCCAGGGAATACCAGAACTGCCGATCGTTTTCACAACCAATGCCGCGTCACCCAATGCAGGTGATTGGAAGGGGATCTATTTTACTAATCGGACCTGGGATTCACAATCGCACCTGGAGCACTGCATTATCGAATACGGTGGGCACCCCGGGCAGGCGGATATGCAGGCGGATATCGTGCTAAATCATGCCAGCCCTACCATCCAGTATTCCACGATCCAAAACAGCAGCGCCTCCGGCATTCAGGTATCCGGCACCGGCTCCAACAGCGCGACCATCAATTGCAACAACTTCAAAGACAACAACTACGGTGTTTATCTTTCCAATGATGCCAGACCGACCATCACCGGCAACAACTTTTTAAGAAATCGTACGGCGGGGGTCCACAACACCAGCGGTACGGTAAAGGCCGAAAACAACTGGTGGGGAGATCCCGCAGGTCCCAATAAAAACGGAGATGCCATTTCAACCGGCGTGGATGCCGACCCATGGTTGGGGGCTGAAAGCGACTGTATCAGCTCGCCGCCCACCAACACGCCGCCGTTCGTACCCCGCAGCCCAAATCCGGCTAACAAGGCGGTGCGGGTGCCGGTCCTTGAAAACAATCTGCCCAAGGCGGTGACCCTATCCTGGCTGGGCGGCGATCCCAATCCGTGGGATGATGTCTTCTACGACCTGTACTTCGGCGAAACCCAGGGTAACCTGACCCTGATTGCCGAAAACCTTACCACCACTAGTTTTGACCAAGAAGGACTCGAAGGCGGCACGACCTACTACTGGAAAGTGGTCTCCAGAGATGATCCGGGTAGCGTAAAAGAAGGACCGGTATGGCAATTTACGACTCTCGAGGATCCACCTGGTCTGGTGGTGTCCGATATTACCTGGAACCCGGTCGCAGACATCAATGCCGGCCAGACCGTGACCTTTACCATCACCCTGGAAAATATCGGAACCGGTCCTGTGGTGGACAGCTTCAAATCAAGACTGTCCATCGATGGAAACACCGTCGGCACCAAAACCGTCAATCCGGTCATGGCCTTGGGTGAGACACGTGAGGTCTCGATAACGTGGACCGCGACCACCGGTCCTCACACGGTATCGGCAGCGGTCGACACGGGCAACACTGTGGCCGAAACTGACGATGCCAACAATTCTCTGGAAAAAACCCTTCCGGCGGTCATCGACCCGACCCCGCCGAAATTAGAGAGCACATCCCCGGCCAACGGGGTATCCCTGACCCAGGTCGATCGGATTACAGTGACGCTGTCCGACCAGTATGGAAAGGTGAATGATGCGATCACCATCGGAGGTTTGGTGGTCACCCGGGACGGCCAGCCGGTCGACGGCACCGTTGTTGAATCGAATAATGTCTTTACCTTTACGCCGACACCTTCGGGCACGCCCCTTGCGGATGGGCTTTACCAGGTCAGTGTCGATACCGCAGACGACTCGGGCAATGCCAAAAACTACACGTTTACCTTTACCGTGGACGGCCAGCCGCCGACTGCTCCGACCATTACCGGCGGAAACCTTCTGACCGGTCCGATCCAGGTACGCCCCTTCGAGAATCGATCCCGTTCCGTGTCGGTCCAGTTCACCGGCACACGAGAGGCCAGCACGTCGGTCTGGGCCAACGGCAGTCAGCGCGTGGGCCGCGGCACCGGCAACTGGTCCTTTTACCTGACATTATCCCAGGGCGATAATAGCCTGGAGATCTGGCTGAAAGATGCCGCTGGGAACAGGGGCGCCTCGGTCTTTGTCGACATCCGGGTCGATTCGTCTTCACCGGTAATTACTTCCGTCAGCCCGGCAAACAACAGTTTTCTTTCCGCGCCACCCGTACAAGTCACGGTAAGTTACACGGAGACCGGAAGCGGACTCGATGCGACATCTTCACGCTGGGCCATCAAGGATGCCAGCCTGGCCGACATCCCCGGAACCTGGAACGACACCGGCGCCCAGCCCCACAAACACCGCCACCCAGACCATCCGGGGCACCAAGGAGGCCTACGCCGCCATCGTCATGAATGGCGAAGAGATCATCGACCACACATCCCAGACCACGTGGGAAAAGACGATCACCCTGGTTGCCGGTGAGAACCATCTAAGCGTTCTCGCCAGGGACCGGGCCGGCAATAAAAGCGACCCTGCCAATATCGTCATCGTCTATGACGATATCCCGCCGCCCGCGGTAGACACGCTGACGGTGGATGGAAACGGCCCGGGCACCACTGTCACCCTGAACTGGACCGGATACACCGGTGGAGGGCACGGGGACATCGCCGGCTTCCGGATCTACCAGTCCCAGTCGGATTTTACATCGGTGGCGGGAATGACCCCCATCGCCGAAACCGGGGCGGCCACCTTTACGTATACCGCCACCGATCTGACCAAGGGCCAGAAATACTGGTTTGCCGTGGTGGCCGTGGATGCCGCCGGCCGGATCACGACCGGGGTCACACCGAAATTGGCCGTCCCCGCGGACACCCAGGCGCCCGAGGCGGTCACCAACCTGACCGTGGCTTCCTTTAAAGACCGTCTCGAATTTTCCTGGACACCGTCCCTCGACAGTGCCGGCGATCTTTCCGGCTACCGGGTGGTGTTTGACGGGACCGCCGAAAACGAGCTCCTGGCCAAGACTACTGCTGTCTTTGTGAAAATGAGCCTGTCCCCGGCCACGGCCCACACCTTCTCCATCGTGTCCGTGGATGCCGACGGCAACCAGAGTAGTGCGGTCAGCACCACCGGGCACACCTGGCTGGATAACCCCGGCAATCTTAACGCAGCGCCCTCCAGCGGGTATGTGGATCTGTCCTGGCTTCCTGTGGCGTCTGCATACTTAAAGCATTACCGGGTCTATAAGAGCGAGACAGAGTTTACTTCAGTGGCCGGTATGACCCCGGCCCTGACCACCGGCTCCAACAAAGCCAAGGTGGCCGGGCTGGAAAACGGAACGACCTACTACTTTGCCGTGACGGCGGTAAATCAGTCCAATGGCGAAGATCCCAATGTGGTAACCACATCCGCCACCCCCGAGGCCGATGTGGAGGGCCCGATCCTGTCCAATATCCAGCTTGACGGCAACCCACGTGACGATGGATTTACCCTGTCTGCAAGCGGCGATCTGACGCTGACCGCGGCCGATGCATCAGGTGTGAGCCGGATCGAATTTCATGTGGACGATGCGTTGTCAAAAATCGATTACAGCGCGCCGTTTAATTACTATCTGGATCCGCTCCGGCTCGACGACGGAGAACATACGCTGACCATCACCGCCTATGACAGCCTGGGCAACATCACATCGGTGAGCTACAGTTTTACCGTATCCGCGGAAGCGCCCAAGACTGCACCAATAATTCTGAATCCGACCCATGGCACGGTCACGAACCGTCAAATCATCGAAGTGTCCGGTACCACCGAGATCGGTCTGAAAACGATCCTCTACGTCAACGGTGAACCGACCGAAGAATTTCCGCCTGCCCTAAGAAAAGATTTTAGGATTCCTACGGTCAAACTCACCGAAGGTGCGAACGAATTGACAGCTGCGCTTGAAAATCGCGCCGGAGTGGGCCCTCAGAGCGATGTGGTTACGGTGACCCTCGATACGAGCATCCCCTTTTTGCCCCCACTGGGCTTACGGCAACCTCACGGGAGCTGGGCCAGGTGAGATTGAGCTGGCAGCCGCCCGCACAGGGCAGCGCGGCCGGCTACCGCCTGTACCGGTCCTCGACGCCATTTACGGATCCGGGAAGCGCCGTCCAGATGGGTGGTGACAAGATCAGCGCAACCGTATACACGGATCTCCCACCGGCCGAAGGCACCTATATCTACCGGGTGGTCACCGTGAATGCGGCCGGAAATGTGAGCGAACTTTCCGATCCGGCCACGGGCATCTCCGATGCCACCGCCCCCCGGGTCGTGTCCATTGTCTATACCCCAAGAGGCGCCTATGCCCCGTCTGCAGGGATCTTTGGCGCCGGGACGGTGGATATCGAACTCACCGTATCCGAGCCCCTCGAGAGCACCCCGTTTTTGAGCATCAATCCGAACGGCGGCGGGCAGGCAACGGTGGCTCTCACGGCCCAGAGCGACACCGTGTACACCGGCTTTTTTGTGATCAGCGAAACCGCTCCCTCAGGCGAGGCCTGGGCCATATTCTCCGCCAGAGATCGGGCCGGGATGCGGGGCACCGAGGTCGAAATCGGCAAGAAAATTCAAATCGATACCGACGGCCCGGAAATTGATCGAATGGCGGTGCTGCCCGCCTCGCCCATTGCCAATGATGCGGCTGCGCCGGTCCAGGTCACGGTCAGTTTTGGGCTCAATGATAAGGTCGCCGAGGGTACCGTGCCGACGCTCTCCTACCGGCTTTCCGGCACCGGCCGCGAGCTGATTGAGATTAGCGAAATCATCGCCGTGGCCCCGGCGGCAGACGATGTCCAGACGTGGCAAGCGGTCTTCACACTGCCGGCCGATGCGGGCCAGGCGGAACCGGAAACCTTCTACTTTGTGTTCAGCGCTGAAGACGCCCTGGGAAATATCGGCGCCGACATTTCTGTGGAGAATCTCTTCCAGGTGTACCAGGGAGACCTGCCTCCCCTGGAGCCGCCTGAAGACTTTACGGCAGACGGAGAACCCGGTGGAAAGATCCGGTTGTCCTGGAAACCGGTGGAAGATGCGTCCGGCTACGTGATCTATCGGATGGCGCCGGGCGAAACCGACCTGACCGAGCACATCCGTCTGGAAGCCGTCACATCATACCTGGATGAACCGGCCCAGGAGGGCGCTTATCTTTATGCGGCGGCCAGTATCCGCGAAGAAAATGCCGATGAAGCCGTCAGTGGCCTGAGCGAGACCGCCGCGGCCGAATCGGACGCCACTGCGCCGGGTGCGCCGCAGAAATTCAAGCTGGAGCTCGTGGCAAACGGTATCAAGGCCGAGTGGAATCCGCCTCCGGCCGCTACCGAAGCCGTCACCTACCGAATCTATCGGGAGGCGGTGGATGAGATTCTTTCGGTCAGCGGACTCAGCCCCCTGGCAGCCGGCATCGAACAGACCCTGGTGGTGGACCCCAACCCGTCGACCACCGCGCACTGTTATGCGGTCACGGCGGTGGATGCGGTGGGCAATGAATCCGCGCCGTCCAACTCGGATTACCTGAACGTTCAGCTGCTGCCGGTAGACAGCCTGTCGGTGGTGCAAGAAGACCAGGAAGCGCCGACGATTTCCTGGACCCATCCGTCTTCGAACAATCCGGCCATCAAATACGATCTGTATCTGGGCACCAAAGAAACCGGCATCAAGTTAAATGCCCAACTTCTGTCGTCCAGAAGTTACACGGACACCGGCTACAGCGGCGATGACCGAACCTATACCGTGGTGGCGGTCGACGACAGCGGCTATGAGAGCCTGGCCCGGTCCATTACCCTCCCGGCCATCGACCTGGAACCCGAAGAAAACAGCCTCCTCTACCGGGGCATCATGAACCGGCTGTTCTACCAGGTGACCAGCGGATCCGATAGCACGGTGTCCAATCTCCGGCTGAAAACCCAGGTGATTGGGAAGACCCACCGATCCGAATATTTCAACCTTGGAGGCAATGGGACCGAATCGGTTCCGGTGGTGGTCGGCGGCTACGACAACCTGCCCGATGCGGCCGTGCTCACCACGACGGCAGAACTGTCTCCTCGTCCCAATGAATTCATTCGGATCGTACGCAATGGCTGGATCGATGTATCCGATCGCCTCATGGTGGCGGACATTGCCAACGAGGAGTTCACCCGGGGTGTGTCGGGCAAGGTGCACTTTACCCTGGAGAACACCGGCGATGCCGAAGTGGAGATCGTCACGGCCAGAAACAACGGATCGAAGTCGTCCAACGAAATCACATTTTATCTGATAGACGAAGACGGCAACGTGATCGCCACGGCCCCCTTCAAACAGGCCACCGGAGACAGCATTGTAACGCTGCCGGATGGACGCACCGTGGCCCGGATTCCGGCCGGCGAGACATTCACGTCGGCGCCTATCGCGATACCGATCCCGCAGAATGCCCCGGATACGGTTACGGTTCGGCTGTCCATCTCAAAGATCCACTATCATCTGGGCAAAGATACCGCCGTCACCATGACCGGAATGGCCACGACCCACCCGGTGGCGTTGATCGACACCTCGTACTACGGCGAGGTCACCGACATTGCCCCGGTCGTCTCTATGGGCGGAGAGAATATCGTGATATCGGGCCGGGCGGTGGAGCGGTCCACAGAAGCGCCCATGGCCGATGTGCCCATCAGACTGGTCATCACCCTCAAGGGCTTTGAACGGACCTACGAAATATTCACTGATCAGGATGGCAACTTCAGTCACGAGTTCAAGCCTCTCTCCGGCGAAGCCGGCGTTTATAAGGTGCGGGCGGTGCACCCGGATCTCACCGACAAGCCGGTCCACGGCACCTTCACCATCAACAAACTGGTGGTATCGCCAAGCAAGGTGAACCTGAACATCTCCAAGAACTACGAACAGTCGGTATCCGTCCGAGCGACGACCGCGGAAGGGACCACCGCCAACAATTTGCGCCTGGTCTTCGATGAGCAGACCGTGCCGACCGGCGTGCATCTGACGGCCGGCAACACGATTTCCCGGCTCACCGAGGGAAAGAGTGCCAACCTGTCGTTCAGGATCTGGGCCGACAACACAGCCCCGAAGAATGCCACCGTGATCTTCAAACTGGTTTCCGACGAAACCGAGCCCGATGCCTGGGGACAGGTAAAGGTCCAGGCGAGCTTTTCGGAAGCGCTTCCGGCCCTGTACTTTACCCCGAATCATATCGATACCGGGGCGGCCAGAAACCAGTCGGTGACCGAGAGCGTGACCCTGAAAAACCGCGGGCTGGCCGCCATGACCAACGTAAGGCTGTCTTTGACCACCACCTCCGGGCAGCCGGCCCCCAACTGGGTCGTGCTGAACTCGGCAGGCAACGTGGGCGATATCGAGGTGGGCCAGAATCGATCCGTAAGCATGGCCTTTTCACCCACAGAAGAGGTGGCGGAAGGCAATTACGAATACTACCTGCGGGTCGCCGCCGACAACCACAAGACCACGAACATCCGCCTGTATGTGGCGGTCACCCAGAGCGGCAAGGGATCGGCCCTGTTCAAGGTGTCGGATATCTACACCGGCACGCCCGACGGCAAGGGCGGCGTGATCGAGGGCCTGTCCGGAGCCAAGGTACGCCTCCAGAATGAAGAGGTGGATACCGAAATTTACAACCGGACGACCGACGCTGTTGGAGAAGCGCGATTCGCCGACATCCCGGCCGGCCGGTACAAGAGCCGGGTGACGGCAAACAACCACCAGGAATTCATCGGCCGGGTCTGGATCAAGCCGGGGGTCACGGCCATCGAAGACATCTTCCTGGACTACAACCTGGTGACCGTGGAGTGGTCGGTCTCCGAAATCACCGTCGAAGACAAATACGACATCGTGCTCACCGCCACTTATGCAACGAAGGTTCCGGCAGCGGTGGTGGCGATCAAGCCGGCGTCGGTCACCCTGCCGTCCATGCGGACCGGTGATGTCTACAACGGTGAATTCACCCTGACCAACTACGGCCTGATCCGGGCCGACGACCTGAAGTTTAACCTCCCGGGAAGCAATGCCCACTTCCGGTTCGAGCTCCTCGGCGGGCTGCCCGACAGCCTCGGAGCCGGACAGACCATCACCGTACCCTATCGGGTAACCTGTCTCTTGTCTCCCGACGGCGGCGACGGCGGCACCGGCGGCGGCCGCGGTGGACAGATCTCCTCCCCTGCCCCGGCGCCCAGCACGGTGAAGGGCGTTATTTGCTTCCCTGGAGCGAAATACCTGGAAAGATTCTTCAAACGCGCATCCAACTTCGTCAAAGATACATGGAAGCACGTCAAGCATATTGTTGGCTGCTCAGTCAACACCTTCACCCGTGAATTCAACGAAGACGTGTTGGACCTGACCGTTAAAGTTCCGGGCGGCAGGATCGAGGTCAAACGCTGGTTCTATGCCAATAACTGGACCTGGGAGCACGAGCGAAACTCCCTGAAAATCAAGGCGTCCGACCTTGACGGCAGCATCCGCACCATCGATAAGGGCGGCGTGGAATATGAGGCTACCTCTACAGGGTCGAACGTCTTTGTGAGTGATGTCTTCAAAATCGTTCTAAACGAAACTGGTTACCGATGGGAAGCACCACGCGGGAATTGGATCGATTATGATAAATCAGGCCGGCCGATAGCATACGGAAATATCCGTAGCACCGTGGGCAGATTCCTCTACCGTGGAGTAGATGATGAAAAACCAACGGGTCTCGCGGATCGTAACCGCACCCAGGTCATCTGGTTCGAATATGATGCCAAGGGAAGACTGTCGAAGGTTTCGGATGCGGCCAATCGAACTGTCGAGTACGGCTACACCAACGGTCGCCTGTCCAATGTACAAGACGTTCTCGAAAACAACACGACATATACCTACGACAGCAAGGGGTGCATCACACGAAAAGTAGATGCTGGCGGACGGCATACCGTCGTGACCTACGACGGCTACGGGAACGTTGCGTCGGTGACCGATAAAGACGGAATCGGGCATTTCTTCGAGTTCGACTTCGACCAGGCGAAGCAGGAGCACTACGCCAGGATTACCACCGCTTCAAAAAGAGTAAAAGAGATCTGGTACGACCGTTACGGAGATACCCGCAGGGTCAAAATCAATGGCCGAACCGTATTAAAAATCGATAAGGACGGCCGCAACCACGTCATCACCGGAGAAAAGGACAAAATTACCCGCAAAGAGTACGATGAGTGGGACAACCTGACCAGAGTGGTCTATCCGGACGGCAGCGAGGCGTCCTTTGAGTACGATCTCAGATTCAACCAGCTCTCGCGTCTCATCGATCAGCGCGGAACGGTTTCCGAGTACGAATACAACGAGCACGGCAATTTGGTGCGCAAGGTCGAGGCCCTCGGCACTGATGCCGAACGTGTCTCAACCTATACCTACAACGACACCAACCAACTGCTGACGGCCACCGTGGAGGGCGATGATAGAACCCAAGAAGCGACGACGAAATACGATTATGACGTCGACGGCAATCTTGTGTCGATCACAGACCCGGAAAACCATACGATCGAGTTTCTTGAATACGATTCGTTGGGCAACCTGCTTCGCATGGAAGATGCCCGCGGGTACGAATGGAAGTTCAAGTACGACGACATGGGCCGGCTCGAACCCCGAACCGATCCACTGCAGAGAACAATCAAGTACGAATACGACGATTCCCACAATCGCACAGCCATTATCAACGCCGATCTGAAACGGGTTGAGTACGAATACGACGAGCACAGCAACCTGGTCAAATCCATCGACCCCTATCTGAATTTCAACACCATCGAATACAACACCGACGACCTGCCGACCAAGGTCACCGATGCGGAAGGCAAAGTCTCTCGTATAGAGTATGACAACGAGGGTCGACTCCGGGTGGCCACCGACGGCGCGGGCAATCAGATTGTCTACAACTATGACGAGACAGAGGCCAGCATTGCATCGTCCCACAGTCCGGTACAGATCGACTATCCGACCTTCAGCCGGAAATTCGAATACGACAGCCTCGAGCGCATCATTAAGGAATTTGACCTGCTGGATGAAACGACCACCTACACCCGTAGCTTCGAATACGATGCGGCCGGGAATCTGATCGGATCCGCCGATGAACAGGAGAATCCCACGTCGTTCCAGTACGATGCGCTTAACCGCCTGGTTAAAACAATTGACGCTCGCCAAGGGACCGTCCGTCGATTCTATGATGCCCGCGGCAACCTGATCTCCGTGGAAGATCCGAACCGTGGTGTCACGTTTTACGAATACGACCGCAACGACCGGTTGACAAAGATGACCCAGCCGTTGCTGCAGGAAACCCGCTATGAGTATGATGAGGCTGGAAACCGGACCGTGGTATACGATTCAAAGGGACAGAAGATCGAATACGAATATGATCCGTTGAACCGAATGAGCCGGGTCCGGTACTATGCCGCGGGCGACCACACCAATCCGGTTAAAGAAGTCCATTTTACGTATAATGAAGCCGGGAAGCTTGAAACCTACGATGACGGTACGACATCTGCCAGTTACACATACGACGACCTGCAGAGAAAGCTTAGCGAGACCGTCAATTACGGCCCCTTCAGCCTGACGTACGACTATGAGTATTACGCCAACGGGCTTAAAAAGACGTTCACCGGACCGGATGGAGAGACGATCACCTACAACTACGATGAGAACAATCGACCCGCCAGTTTCGTTATCCCGGGGCAGGGGAACATCACCTACAATACCTACGAGTGGAACGGTCCCACCCGCATTTCTTTGCCCGGCGGAAGCCAGACCGAGTATCAGTACGATCCGTTGATGCGCGTCAAGGACATCGTTGCCAGAGATCCCGGCCAAAACGATCGAATGACCCGCCACTACACTTACTATCCGACCGGAACGCTTTGGAATAAAAACACCGAACATGGAAATTACCGTTACCAGTATGACGAATTGCAGCGGCTGACAGAGGCCACCAATCCACAGAGTGAAAACGAGTCTTACACGTACGATGCCATCGGCAACCGGCTCACCTCAGCCGATGTGGCCGGTGATTGGAACTACAATGCCAACAACGAATTACTGGATTACGGTGATGTCACGTTCCAGTACGATAACAACGGCAACACTATTCAGAAATCGGTTGACCAGCAGGTGCACAACTATATTTATGATGTTGAGGATCGACTCCTACGGGTCGAAGACGGTCTCGGCAGCACTGTCTCTGATTACTACTACGATCCCTTCGGACGGCGATTGTGGAAAGAAGTCGACGGCGTCCGCACTTACTTTTTCTACTCTGATGAAGGATTGGTCGGAGAGTTCGATGAATCCGCCAATCAGCTTAGAGCCTACGGTTGGGAACCGAATTCAGAGTGGAGCACCAATCCGCTTTTTGTCAAACAGGACGGCAAATACTACTGGTACCTGAACGATCACATCGGAACACCCCAGCAGATTGTCGACACCAGCGGACGGGTGGTCTGGTCAGCCGTTTACGACTCCTTTGGCAATTGCCAGATTCAAGTCTCCGAGATTGTCAACAACCTCCGTTTTGCCGGCCAGTACTATGATGTTGAAACCGGCCTGTACTACAACCTGAACCGATACTACAATCCTTCCACCGGTCGGTATATGAGAATCGATCCGTTTGGTGAAGGGTTGAATCTGTATCTTTACGTCATCAACAACCCAAATACTCTGATCGATCCGTTGGGTTTGACCTACAATCCATTCTCTCTGGGAATGAGGATCTTCGGGGATATCAGCGAACAGCTGGAATTATGGGCACCGACCAATCCTGGTTTAATTGTTGTCGCGACATTGCTGAAGACCGTAGCCGATGTGGGATATGGCATCTCCAGTACGCCGTTCGCGCTGTGGCAGCAAGTGGAAGATTTTATCGACGACCCCTTGAATCCCAACAAGATCCCGATACTCGGGCCATTGGGCGAATTCCTCGGCACGACGACGGCGATGGCGGTCGAAGACCCAAGCTTGTACACGATCTCGCAGGCCGTTGGCGCCTATTCGGAAGCCTTTCTGCTGGTCGCCGGAAGTTCCGTGATGGGAAAGACGGGAAAGACAGGAACGTCGGTCAAGGGAAGAACCGCCACCACCACCAGCACGAAAAACATTATGGGTTGTTTTATCGTCGGTACTCTTGTTAATACCCAGAACGGTTTGCGACCTATCGAAGAACTTGAACCCGGCGATATGGTCCTGGCAAGGGATGAAATAACGGGTGAGATCGCATTGCAAAAAGTGCTGCGAACATTTGAAAGGCCCGATGTCCAAATCGTCGAATTGACATTGGAAGATGATGACGGCAGCATGGAGCAGATAGGCACAACCGCTGAACACCCCTTCTGGGTCAAGGCCAGAGGCTGGGTTTTTGCCGGAGAACTGGTCCCCGGTGACGAGGTCTTTACGTCAAGCGGCGGCTGGTTGCGTGTTACATCAGGCACCTGGTTGTCGACGCGCCAAACGGTCTACAATTTTGAAGTCGAAGAGTTCAATTCGTATTTCGTAGGTGAATTAGGCGCCTGGGTGCATAATACCAATGGTCCCTGTACTGCTACCAATGTCCCAAAGAGGAGGACACCTGCGGAGCTCAAAAAGGCTCAAAATAAATACAAAAACAACAAACAGAAAGCAAGAGATGCATATGAGGAGCGCACTGGGCAGGAATGGCCAGTGGATGAACATGGTAATTTCTGGCCAGGAGAACATACTCCTCCACTAAAAGAGGGCGGTGATCCGATGGTAGTTACTCCCCGTGATCCAGGGGCACCAGATCCCCACAACATTCCGGGTCCTGATGGCCTTACCGACTACCAAAAGTGGGGGGCAGAAGGAACTCCGGCGCGCCTCGCAAATAAAAAAGGAAAATGAATAAAATGTTTGACTGGCTTGCATTAGAACTATCGAAAATTAGAACACCGCGATTTCATATTGTTGATGGGCCAGCCGATAGCAAATTACGTGAGGCTATTATCAGTTCCCCTCTGCGTCTTCCAACATCATATGAGAATTTTGTACTTCAGTTCGGAAATGCTAAACTATATCGAAAGAGCCGATGTGGCTACGTGGTTGGAGTATTTGCCGGCCCTCAGAAATTTAGTATGACAGATGGTACTTCCGCATATGAAATTGGCTTTCACAATAGCGAAAAAGTACTTTTAAAAATTAAGACTGATTCCAATTATTATGGGGTGTATGAACGTGGCCTGAGCAGTGACCACGAGGTAGCTAGGGATTTTGATGACTGGTTGAAGACTACATGCGAAAAAGCTAGAAGTTCATATCCACCAGAAAAATGGGAAAATATTATTCGTGGCCCAGCTCCATTCTCGACCAAAGAAAAGAAGATCGTCGAGACGAGAAGGCTTATTAAATGGCGTGTGCTTGGTATAGATCCATCTGGAGATCACATTTTTGAAATCACGAACGCAGGACGTCTCACACTACCTGTACTAACGGTGGGCGTTCGTTCTAAAGATGGGCGATTCAATGGAGCAGTTCGTCTTAAAATAGGGCATATAGTCCCGGGGGATAAGGCTGTGATTCACGTAGCATGTTATAAAGATTTAGTTCAGCCTGACCAGATCGAGATTCTTCCTTTACCCGACCCCCAACCAGAAGACCGCGAGTACTATAATGAGTTTAGCCTGAAAT
>Ga0056120_1000110_pt1 | contig 16218 bp, 14 predicted proteins | sample WorMettaBAHAMAS2_FD_71121 | JGI IMG/M metagenome (GOLD analysis project Ga0056120, IMG submission 71121) | Marine gutless worms symbiont microbial communities from Max Planck institute for Marine Microbiology, Germany - Olavius tantulus BAHAMAS.2 ...
CCGTTCGAGAATCTTTCCGATGTTCAAGGCATTCTGTCCCGGATAGGGCGTTTGACAGAGTCAATATAGCCAACGTAGGGTAGAACATCAATATCTTAAACTAGGAAATTCCGTATATAAATGAAATAAGACGCAACTACACCAGTGATTACCTGTAGTTTAATATCTTGTTTCATTTAAATATTGCATATAGGGTTAAAATGTCTTTTTAACGCATTACCGCATAATACGTACAATTCAACAAGATATTGAAAAATAAATGGTTTTTGCCTTTTTGTGCCGGTAAGCGAAATTACGCAGAATTATATTTCTGCCGAAAATCCTTCTGCCGAAATCCCTGATGCCGACACGGAGATCAGACGTGATGCCAAAACCAACAAGATTTATCGCCTGGCAGATAGGAGCTTAAGCTACAGTCGCTACACTTGGCTGCAAGCCCTTTTATAGCAAGGGATAAACCGCAACGTCTTCGGTGCTACACTTGTGCAACAGTTGCTACAGTTGCGATAGGGCCGGACCCCGAGGGTGGTCGAGAACCGGACTTATCCACCGGCGATGGGTTATGTCCGCCAGGCCAATATCGCCCAGGGGCCACAGCAAGTGAACAACGCATCGGCTACGCCCGATGATGTACCGCACGCGGGAGAAAATCCGAATCGGAAAAACAAACTATTGGAGAAGAAAGATGGCGAACGGCTGGACTCCGGAAAGACGTGCACGCCAAGCCAAGCTGATCCGACAATGGCGACCGTGGGAGAAATCAACCGGACCGAAGAACTTGTCCGGTAAAGCGGCGGTGTCAAAGAATGCCTACAAGGGCGGCACTTGGTGGCTACTGCGCGAGCTGTCGCGGGCCCTACGGGAACAGGAACGGCGACTAGTAGAGTACTAGTACCACGCTCTTCCCGGAACGCCACTATGATGGGAGATTGAGATGCCGCTGTACGCGCGTCAGGGCGTGCCGTATCTCTGGCTGATCGAGCCGATTGAGCATGTCCTGGAAGCCTACTAGCTAGAGGCTGGTAAATGGTTAGAGATTGGCCGTTACACAGACACTGCCCAGCCGCTATACCGCCCTTCGACGCAGTATCAATCGACCTAGGCAGTCTGTTGGATACTAACTGAAGGTTGCGAGGGACACAGTACCGCATGACTAATCCAACTAGTCCATCATGCAACGGGCCGATGAACTTGAAATGAGCATAGTTCGCAGACGATGTGGCGTGTGAGAGCTTTCAGCTAGTGAGTGAGTGCTCAGGTAGGTACGTCCGTCTTCCGCCTATGCGCTCATTGCTAGCAGTAAACCGTCCGGGTTTGATTGCCAGCCATGACCAAGAAACTTGTGATCCGAAATATGTCCCGTCCCGAGGTGGACGTGCTCGTCGACTGGGCCACCCGCGAGGGCTGGAACCCCGGCCTCAATGACGCCGATCTCTTCTGGGCTACTGATTCCGATGCCTTCATAGCTGCCGAGATCGAAGGAGAGTTGATCGGCGGTGGCGCCATTACCTCCTACCAGGGTGAATTCGGCTTCATGGGCTTCTTCATCATCCGACCCGAATTTCGCGGCCGGGGTTTTGGTAATACCCTCTGGCACGCCCGCCGCGAGCGTCTGATCGCACGGCTACGGACAGGTGCGAGCATTGGTCTGGATGGCGACCTCGCGATGCAGGACTACTATGCCAAGGGTGGTTTCGTCTTTTCCCATCACAACCTCCGTTTCCGCGCGGAGATCCCCGAGCGACCGGTTATTCCGACCGTCGGCAACGAAGATATCGTCCCGTTAGTTGAGGTGCCTTTCGATCAAGTCATTGACTATGACCGCTCCTGCTTTCCCGCCCCACGGATGGGCTTCCTGAAGGGGTGGCTATCCCAACCTGATGCTGTCATCCTCGGTTGCCGGCGCGGTGAGAATCTGAGTGGATACGGGGCGGTCCGGCGCTGTGGTCAAGGCTACAAAATCGGCCCGCTGTTCGCCGATGACCTCAAAACCGCCCAAACCCTCTATGCGCACCTAGCTAAGCATTCCACCGGCGGTCCATTGTTCCTTGATGCCCCAGAGAACAACCCTGCTGCCCTCGAGCTTGTCCAGCAACATCGGATGGTCAAGACCTTTAGCTGCGCCCGGATGTATCTGGGCCCGGTCCCAGATATCACCCACCAGCGTATCTTCGGCATCACCACCTTCGAGCTAGGCTGATGGCCGAGCGTGACCTTGTCGGCTATGGTGGCCGTCTGCCCCATCCGAGATGGCCCGGCGAAGCTCGAATCGCTGTGCAGTTTGTGCTCAACATAGAGGAAGGTGCGGAATCGAACATCCTCGATGGTGATACCAAGCCAGAGACCTGGTTGCACGAGTTGCCAGGTCGCCCGTCGCGGGTCGGGGAACGGGACCTCAGCATAGAGGGTATGTATGAGTACGGTTCGCGTGCGGGCGTATGGCGTATCCTTGATCTTTTTCGGACCCGCGATCTGCCGCTGACCATATTCGCCGTCGGCTTGGCCCTAGAGCGTAACCCTGAAATCGCCCATGCCCTACGTACTGCTGGGCACGAGGTTGCAGGGCATGGTTATCGCTGGCTCAACTACCGCAAGATCCCCGAGGACGAGGAGCGCAAACATATCCGCTGTACCATCGAGATCATCGAAGAACTTTGCGGCAAACGTCCTGTGGGTTGGTACACTGGGCGAGTCAGTCACAACACTCGTCGTCTGCTGTGTGAAGAAGGCGGTATTCTCTACGATTCGGATGCCTACAACGACGACCTTCCCTACTGGCTACCCGGTTCACCGTCGCACCTTGTGATCCCCTACACCCTGGTTAACAATGACGCACGGTATCTATTTCAGAATGGTTTTGCATGCGGAGACGACTTCTTTAAGTTATTGAAGGATTCCTTCGACATCCTGTGGCAGGAAGGCGAGCGCTATCCAAAGATGATGAGCGTCGGGTTGCATGGCCGAATCAGTGGCCATCCGGCCCGGGCGATGGCGGTGGCGCAGTTTCTCGATTATATTCAAAGCAAAGACCGAACATGGATTTGCCAACGTGAAGAGATCGCCCAGCATTGGATGTCTGAGCATCCGGCCTAAGGGGTTAACATTGCTGATCATTTGAGCCGGCTTGATTTTAGGGTATTTGTCTGTCGATGATGAATACATGGGGGCTTTTTATTAGAGTCGAGATAGCCTAACAGGGTACGGACTCGACGCCGGCCTCCAACAAGACATCCTGCTGGAGGTCCAAGATATCGGCGGTAAATGCTGGTCTTGGGTAGCCCATACTCCGCCATCAGGCCTTTCATCAAGGCCCCTTCCCTCCTTTTTCTTACTAGATCCTGCGCCTCCTAGTTGGATAGACTCCGCTTCCTCCCGAACACAACGCCTCTTGCCTTGGCCTTCCGGATTCCTTTAATTTGACGTTTAGCGCGTATTTCTGTCTCGAACTGAGCAATCGCGCCTGAACATGTTGAATAGTAAGTGACCGGTCGAATCGCTCGTAATGGGGGATTTTATTTCACGGGACCTGACATTCAATGTTCTCATTTTGTGCATATCATATCCAAAGACGACGGACTGAACATACCATCGTCAAATCCATGATTTTCATCCATCGTCTTACAACGAAATCTTTTGACATGCTTAAAACCAATACTTTCCAAAAGAGATTGAAGGGATAACTCATTAAACACGGTATAATGTTTCAAATGCTGATTCGCGTTCGTAATGGGGAATGCATAAAACGCACTATACAAGCAATCAAATGCAATAGGATCAAAATCTTGTTCCGAAAAATGTAAATATTTCCTTGAATTATCTCGATCACAATATCTAAATCTGGAACACCAATGATGAGATCACCTCCCTCTTTAAGGTATTTATAATATAATTTCAAGATATATGGGACCTCAGAAGGAAAGAAATGTTCTAATACATGAGAACACCGGATGATATCTACTTTTGGAACCCATAATACAGTATATGGTCTAAAGAATTTACCATCCCCTACGACATCAACCACTGACTTACAGTCTATATCGAGATTTATCCAGCCTTCAGACTTATTAATTGCACTACCAATATTCACTTTATATAATTGGTCTGTAGATTTTTTCATCACGAACTCCTTGATTTCTTGAGAAAACTATCACAAATAACGTTTTACTAAATGAGGCTCTCTTACGAATTGTGTGGGTAGATGGAAAACGCCATCCACATGCTATGGCCACGGCAGAAGCCGTGGAGTTTTTTACAAACCTTACCGTCACCGGAGAGTCGCCTCGCTCGGCGCTAACGCTCCCTCGCTTCCTGTGCTCCTCTCTGGTTCGCGCACTCTCCAAAAGTTTAGTTTTTGCGAAGTGTTGGTGGGCACCGCTTAGACCCCGAGGAATTCGTTTATGGAATCCGTCGTCCTAAGTACCCTAGTCGCTTGCACGGGTCTAGGGACCTGTCTTCAGGAGGAAGACACGGCTTCCATGCAAGATCAGCAGAAGCGGCAAGATCCGAGCAACAGGAAAACCTTGGAGGATTCCAAGTCCACGTGCGTCTTACATACTCCGGCATCCTTGCCTGCGCGCGCATTCTTTTGCTTGCAAGAGTACAAACACTCAGCCTCTGAGAAAACAGTTTTGAAATGGCATTCGAGGATCATCCGTTTTATTGATGATAACGGTCATTCTAAGTCAAGTTTTTCAATAAGGAATCAGCCAATGTTTTTGGGGGCTGTTCAGAAGCGTTATCGGCCCAGGCATGAAAAACCTGCTAAATCCTTCCAAAAATGGATTGACCGTATCAGGAAGGAGATTAACACACGGTTCATTCCGTCACTTAAAGGAATTAGCTGTTTGGTTAGCGTCGAAAAGATGAAGGATGCTTTGTCAGGTACAGGGTTAGGGCCTTACGATCTATCTCGTATACCTGATTTCAATTCTTGAATCGCGATTAGCCAGCCATTATCGAAGCCAGTGTTTTCCTTGGCTGACAAAGATATTTCCCAGGTGGTGAAGGTCTTCGGCCATGCCGAGAAAATGATGTTAGAGAGCCGAGACAATTTCAAGGTGGTTTTTAGCGATCTGGGTGTACGTGTGGAGCATCTAACGGCGTAGCTTTATGGAGAGGAATGGCTTTGCTCTCAATGGCGGAGCGCGCTACTGGCTCGAAGTAACGTGAGTGGAGTCGAATATGCGAGGGTCTAGATAACTTTAGAGAGGATTTTCTCTCAGCAGGGTGAGTATTCTCTCGAGAGGTGGGAGAGATCGTGGGCAGGGGACCGATCCTGATGGCGGGATACTACAAGGACCCTATGCGCACGCGGGATGCGATAAGGGATGGCTGGTTGTATTCCGGGGATCTGGGCTATGTGGATGAGGATGGCTATCTCTTCCTGGTGGATCGAAAAAAGGATATGGTCATCAGCGGCGGGGTGAACATCTATCCCAAGGACATCGAGGAAGTCGTGATCGGACACCCCGAGGTCCGGGAAGTGGCGGTATTCGGCGTGCCGGACGAATCCTGGGGAGAGGCGCTTGTGGCAGCCGTGATATTGAAACCATCGAGTAAAGCACGGGGCGACGAGCTCGCATCCTGGGTCAATGAGCGCGTGGATGCCCGTTTTCACAAGCTCAAGGCGGTCCATATCATGGCGGATTTCCCGCGGAACGTGGCCGGAAAAACGCTTAAAAGTGAGATCAAAAGACAATATCTGGAAAGCGAATGATGAACCTTACCGATCCGAATACAGGGAATAAAGCAACGGACCGGTTTTTGGAGGCTAACAATATCCAGCTCCACTATATCCATCATAAAGGGCTGGAGCCGCCTCTGATTCTTATGCCTGGCCTGACCGCCAACGCACATTCCTTCGATGCAATACTGAATGCAGGAATGCGACGGGCGGTGTTGGCCGTCGATCTACGTGGACGGGGACTCAGTGACAAGCCAGCTCACGGATACAGCATGGAAGACCATGCCGCCGATATCATCGGCATGCTGGATCGGCTCGGTATAGAAAGTACCGTCATTGGAGGCCACTCCTTTGGGGGATTGTTGAGCATCTATTTAGCTTCTCATTATCCCCACCGCGTCGAAAAGATCATCATAATCGACGCGGAAGCCCGGATGCATCCCGACACTGCTGGGATGGCTAGGTTTGCTCTCAGTCGTTTAGGTACGCAATGGTTGTCCTTTTCCGATTATCTGGAAGAGATAAAAAGCGCTCCTTATCTGAAGGACAAATGGCTTCCTGAAATGGAGCCTTACTATCGAGCGGGTGTGGTAAAGAAAACAGACGACGGAAGCTACACCACGAACTCATCGCCGGAACACATTATCGAGGCTTTCCAGGGAGCGATCGGAGCTGGCATCGATTGGTTGGAGCATAGCGGCCGAGTAACAAAGCCGGCTATCCTCATCAATGCCGTCGAGAATTTTAGCAATGATGCGCCCATCTTGCCGCAAGTGCTGGCCATGGAGACAGTCGATAGGCTGGAGGCATGTCAGTATATAGCCGTACCAGGCAACCATCTCACTATGCTCTATGGTGAGGGTGCCAGAGAGATCGCCAAGGCGATCGATGCCTTTTCGGCAAAGCCGACGCAGTCCGCCGCTACGCCGCTGAACAGCTAAGAACATCACACACTCATTTGTAAAGATGCGGCTCTCTCAAGGGATCTTAGTTCGCTTGATATTACGGGTAGAGTCGCTTGGGCTCAATGTGAGCTTCCTTACTCGCAGTGCCATTGAATCTGCAATATAAGTCGAAACTAGATACTACCATCTTTGCGTTCTTTGCACTTTTGTGGTTCAAACTGAATTGAACTCATGCTCTGATGGCTTCGAATCGGAAAGGTGTGAATGCCTGAAATACTTGTTTTTCCTTGCATAACATAACTTTAGTATACATCTGAGTATGCTAAAATTATCTAGATCCTATGTTAATAAATTATTGAATTAACCTTGCCATATCAACTATTTCAATTCCGCACAATATCAAAGCAACAGCGCAGGCTCACTGTCATGGAACCTGACCTATCGCGGGAATTTTGTTGCTATCAACGACCAGCAGAGGCCCGCAAAGCCTCTCCTCCCAGGTTGTTATCGATGCCGAGGTACCGGATCACAGCGGACACAGACAAACCTAGCGCTTAGAACGAGCCATAGCCGATTTGAAGGCATCCGCCTCACCCTATCCCAATCCCGCAAACAGATGCCTGATGGCGCCTGGAAAGGACTGGTCGCTGTCAAGGCTATCTACCGCCACCTGTTTACTGTGTTCAGCCTGGACCTCAGACTGGAAAAGGAACGCACCAAGGCCAGTAAGCGGCTAGAGAAGAAAGCCGGAAAAACCGCGCATGGCCGATTTCACGCAATGGGTCGTCGCGTGCGAGACGGCTTTTTGGTCGGAAGGCACGTTCCTTTCGGTTTACCAAGAAAACCGCCAGGCAGCTATGGAGGAAACGGTCAAAAACGATCCGGTGGCTGACAGCATTTACACCTTGGCGCAGGCCACGTCCCAGCCGTGGGAGGGCACGTCTTCTTGAGTTGTTGCTGGTGCTTGGTGAGATCGCCGGGGAGCGAACCGTGAAGAGTAAGCGGTAACTGGGGAATGCCAATGTGCTTTCAAAGTATTTGAGGCGGATTATGCCGCCTCTACGTCGGATTGGGATCGAGGTTTCATTTCGGTGGGAGGAGGAAGTATGAGAACTCAGGTTATCCGCATTGTTTTGCCGGGGACGACAAGGGAAGACATTTTATGAACCGCAAACGGCGGGGGCGATCTGGTCGCGGCAAGTACTGTACGAGCAGCGCGTATCCAGGATGGTCTGCGCACGCAAGCGGACAGTGGCGGATGCCGTCATCATCGAGAAAAATCAGGGTGGCGACATATGCTGCTATACGTTAGAGACGGTGCGGCGTGAAATTCCGATCATTAAGGTCCATGCGACGCATGGAGCTGATCAGCGCCTTGTACACTCTGGGGAAAATATCGCCCTTTACGCGTCGTTTAAACGCATGTCGCTCTCAACCTGTGAGTGGTTAGTTTATAGGTCAGCCCAATCTAGACGGTAACTATCGTCAGCCTTTCCCCACGAGATCCAACCCTTCCTAGTTCCTCGCGCGAATAACTCAAGGTAGGGGCCCTAACTACACGCTTCAATGATGTCGTAGAGTTCATCGGGCTTTCGTGAATGCTCCCTTTTCCGGGTCTTAAGAATATTGACATGTGTGCGCCCTGGTTTCAGTATCCTGGTATTACTGCCTCGGACGCCGAATAGCACTAGCTCTGTGGTGTTCCGAAAATAGAAACTTACCCCCCGACCATCGGGCTCACCATCCTTACGGATCTTGTGCCAAACAATATTCGTCTTATAGGTAAATCCCCACGCTTCCATGACGTCCAAACCCTCAAGTAGAAAAGCGTTGGGCACCCATAAATATGGGTGTGAAGGCTCCGTCACAATGTCCATGACAAGAAGAGCATTAATATCGCTCAAAGTCATCGTGTCATAGCGAGATAATCTTCTGTATTCCGGGGCTACCTTACCCGTCCGGTTTGTTAATCTCCATGGTGGATCTGCAAGGATGGTGGAGAACTTCCCACCAGCTGTAGTGCTCAATAAATCTTGAGTTAGATCTGTGGTCATAGGCTTCTTTTCTCTAAGAGCCTGAGGACTATACCAAAAACAAGTACAGGACAGCCTCCATCTTAAGCTGGCAGATCTCAAAGAAAAACACTGGAACTGGGATAGAGAACGGCTCATTGAAGAGGCCGAAAGGATGCTCTTTGACCTCGATCCGCACCGCGCCTAAAACCCCACTTGCCCGCAGCCGGAAAACACCGGATGGGCACTAGCTGACCTCCCCAACCCTCTGGAATTCATTCGCAACTAGCCATGCAACCAGCGCTGAACCCAGCCGGAAGGTTCGGGCCTGGAAGCAGACTGCTTGTCGATGAAATTTAAGTGTCGGTAGAAACTAAGTTAAGTGTCTGCCATTAATCAATAATCTTAGAAAATCAATAGTTATCCAACAGCTACAGCGCGGTCTTCAAAAAACACAGAGAGCCGCTTAAATGCTCCTTCGCTAGCCGACAACCACCTGAGCCGCTGATACGACTCCAAGGATAGGTCAACAAAATAGTGAAGTAACCGAATGCAGGTTCAGCAGAAAACTGTAAGATTGAGCCACACTCGGTATCGGAGAATTCCCAGCTCTCGTACATCCCTATACCCTCCGGCATCCCTGCCTGCGCGCGCATCCTTGCGCTTGCAAACTGCCGTCGCCGCGGTTGATACCCGCAATCCCCAACCGCACACGCAGAAAATCTGTGCCTCTGGTTTTCGCTTTTCGAATGTCTCTTCCAGCAAAAGAAAAGCGACGGTTATCGTAGAGTCAATTCGCATCAATAATTTAAATGATTTGGAAAGATATTATCCCTCCTCCCATAGCAGACTTGTATGAGATCCAAGATTACAAGCACGGGGCAGTCATCTTGGCCTACGAATTTCCTGACCAATTTCGTTATATATGCCAAGCTTTGGAAGCCTTTCGCTTTACAGAGGAAGAAGTAAAGCAGCCTGGAGGAAATGAAAGTCCCATTCCTAAAAAGTTTTCTCAGCTTCTAAAGCCTTTTGGATGGGCTGAGAATATTCTTACCGCAACAATGGTTGTTGATGGAAAGAAAATTCGTCAGTCTACCCACAAAGTAGACTACATCAAGGGCCGCGTGGCCTGCGATCTTGAGTGGAACAGAAAGGACCAAACCTATGATCGTGATTTATACGCTTTTCGAACATTTTTCGACTATTACCGCATAAGTATTGGAGTTATTATTACCCGGAGTAACGAATTAGATCCATGGTTTAAATCCTTATGAGATATTGCAGATCACACAGGAACTAAACGCTAAATTTCCGCTAAATATGGAGCTAGCACTACCCATATGGGTAAGCTGTTACCACGCCTTGAAGCAGGACGGAATGGAGGTTATCCTGTGCTTGTTTTTGGTATAACCCCCGAACTCTTAGAGAAAAGAAGCCTATGACCACAGACCTATCTCAAGACTTATTGAGCACTACGGCTGGTGGGAAGTTCTCCACCATACTTGCAGATCCACCATGGAGATTCACGAACCGGACAGGCAAGGTAGCCCCGGAACACAGAAGATTATCCCGCTACGACACGATGACGCTGAGCGATATTAAAACTCTTCTTGTCACGAATATTGTGACAGAGCCTTCACACTTATATTTGTGGGTGCCCAACGCTTTACTACTTGAGGGTTTAGAAGTCATGAAAGCGTGGGGATTTACCTATAAGACGAACATTGTTTGGCACAAGATCCGTAAGGATGGTGGGCCCGATGGTCGGGGGGTAGGTTTCTATTTTCGGAATACCACAGAGCTAGTGCTATTCGGAGTCCGGGGCAGTAATACCAGGACACTGAAACCAGGACGTACACAGGTCAATATTCTTAAGACCCGGAAAAGGGAACATTCACGAAAGCCCGATGAACTCTACGACATCATTGAGGCGTGTAGTTGGGGCCCCTACCTTGAGTTATTCGCGCGAGGAACTAGGAAGGGTTGGATCTCGTGGGGAAATCAGGCTGACGATAGTTACCATCCAGATTGGGCGACCTATACCAACCACTCACAGGCTGAGAGCTACAGGCGCCTAAGCGGCGCGTAAAGTGCGATACTTTCCAGGTCGATTCAAAGACCGTCACGGCCTTCGAACTCTGGTTCCCCAAGAATGAATCGAAAACGAGGTCTGCAAAGCAATCGGGTTAGATGAGCACCAGAACCGGGCCGAAGAATCCATTGTCACCGGCCAGGATTTTGCCACCGCCTACCGTGAAGGGGCATTTGGTGAGCAATTCCTGCCCTTCCTAAGCTGGCTCATACTCCTGGAAAAAGCGCCGACAAGGTGGTGAAGTGACCTGATTCAGGTCCGGTGGAAAGACGAAGGATTGAGCCACACGTGGCATCTGAAAACTCCAGCCTCCGTGCGTCCGTGCACAACGCCGGAATCCTTGCCTGCGTACGCATATCTGCGTTTGCGTGGAGCCGCTAGTAGACTGTTAGAGCACCACGGCCACCAGGAAAGTGGCGGTAAAGCGTGGTTGGATTGACCTTGAACCGCCGCGCGATCTCGGCCACCGGAATTTTCGGATTGGCGAGTAAGGTCCGAACCGCCGCCAGATCGCTCTCGTTGAGCGCCCGTGGACGACCTGGAACACGACCTTGTGCACGGGCGGCATCAAGGCCAGCCAAAGTGCGCTCCCGGATGATTCCGCACTCGAACTCCGCCAAAGCCCCGAAAAGGTGAAAGGTCAGCTTTCCACTGGCGGTGGTGGTGTCGATCTGTTCCGTCAGTGACCTAAAACCGATTGCTTGTTCACCGAGCCGTTCCACCGTCTCGATAAGCTGTTTGAGAGACCGGGCCAAGCGATCCAGCTTCCAAACCACGAGACCGTCTCCGGGCCGCGCATAATCGAGCGCCGCTTGCAGTTGTGGCCGGGCGCTCTGGGCACCGGAAGCGGTTTCCTCGAAAATCTTTTCGCAACCGGCAGCTTCGAGCGCGTCGAGTTGAAGCTGTCGCGACTGCTCCTGGGTAGAGACCCGAATATATCCCACGAACATTTGCAAAACCCCATGACCGGGATATTTCGCAACAAAAACATTTCGCCATAGCTATTTGCAATAGGAATACGGAGCGAAAAGGACGTGAGAATCCGAAACGGAAGGGTCTTGTAAAAAGGATCTTTTTTAGGAGAGTGCGCAACGCGACCTTTTAGTATTACGCTGCCCACCTTTCGGAAAGCACCTCGGCTTGCTGCAGGACGGTCTAGACCGCGGCTTTCCGAAGGTCTGGGAGGTAGCCGTACTTGTGCAGGATGCGCTTGACCAGGACCCGCATCCGGGCGCTCAGAGACAGACTATCCGATTCCAGGAAAGCCGAGCGGTACGGAAGAAAATGGCGAATGACGGGAGCGGTCAGCTACCGATGAAGGTGGCCCTTCCCTGTTTGGCGAGCGTGCCCTGATTACAACGCATAGGGTTAATAGGGCTGTCAGCTCCATTTCAGTCAAGGTAATCGGATTACCTTGCATGCTTCTAGAAAGCATGGCTTTGCCCACGACCGGGGCTATACAGCTTGGAGTCAAGCCGTAGTCGGAAAGGCCAGGTATGGCCAGTTCATCACTGAGTTCCCGTATCCAAGCAACGTCATCGATAACCTTAGCGGCAGCATCGCCGGTGAGGATGGCCGCGACCTCTCGGTAGCGGGCCAGGGCCAGTGCATCGGGTGCACGTTCCTGGAGAGTGCGCACATTGGCCTCCATCACATATGGCAATAGCCGTGCACAGACGGCACCGTGTGGTGCATTAAACATGCCGCCGATGGGCGCAGCAAAGCCATGAACTGACCCCAACTTGGCATTATTTAGAGCTAGGCCGCCACACAGGCTGGCCAGCGTGAAAGGCACCGCGCAGGAAGCGTGCTGCCCGTCGCATCCCCTCGCGACAGAAGCCGTCGGTCAGTGGCGTGGCCAGATGGGAGGCAAAGGACTCAAGGCATTGGGTCAGGGCGTCTAGGCCGGTGCTGGCGGTAACCGCTGGCGGCATACCATAGGTCAGTACTGAGTCGACAAGGGCGATCTCGGGCAACATGGATCGGTGGCGTAGACTTACCTTGATCCATTGTTCGGTCACCGCGAGTACAGCATTGCTGGTTACTTCGGCACCGGTACCCGCAGTGGTAGGGATAGCGATGAGCGGTACGGCTGGGTGGGTCAAAGGCCGACCGTGGCCGATGACTTCCAGATAATCGAAAGGATCGCCGGGATTGGTCAGTAAGGCAGAGATAGCTTTAGCCGCATCGATGGCGCTGCCACCCCCCATGCCGATGACAAGATCAGAGCCGCAGCTGCGGGCCTGCGCCGTACCCTCCAGAACCAACGCGACCGCTGGTTCGCTGACGACGGAAAAGGTACTGATCGATAGCTGCTTGTCTTTCCAGAATGCCTTCACCGAACAGAATGCGCCCGGCGGTAGAAAACTCGAATGTCATATCTTGCAGCCAAAAAAGAAAGGTAGCGTTAATCAACCTTGCGTTGATTTTATTAATGGGATTTTTTGCGCTTCAGCGCAGCGGAAATCGCACTTTTTGCGACCTATCAGGAAAATGAGCATTTTCGTTGTGCACCGTCCTAGCTCCTCGTATCCTACCCATAGGCGCAACAAAACTCATTAACAAAAGCAACGCGATATTCTTGCATCGGTTCTATCTTTTGTAGTTGATGGCGCGAAGCAGAGTGGCTAGGGGCGTCCAGTTCGAGGTGTTCTGATGGGAAACGGGGCCAGTCCGGTCAGAGGATCGACGGACATGGCGAGGAAATATTTAAGTCGGTAATTCCGAATTGGTGTCCCAGTGTGGGTGTCATCCCATCTATCAAGCAACCGCTGTGTTCAACGGCGGCAGGCTTTTAATGATCCTCACACTTTCCACGCTCACTGTCACGATACGCTTGATCAGATCTACGATGTAGCGTGGGTCTTCCGACCAGGCGTTGGGGTCATTTTCGATACCGCTATTTTTCTCGGTGGTCACCTGGTAGCGTATCCATGATCCATTCGATCGCGGACTTGCCATTCACCATGTAGTCGTAAGCCTCCAGCGGGATATCGCGCAAGACCAGATGCTGGTTATAGGCGATCACGGTTTTATCAGGATTGCGGCCTTTTTTCCAAACCGCATTTTAACCACGCGGTAATCGTCGTCTTCCATGACCAGGCGCTGGTTCTCCTCAGTCAGGGGAGAAGGATCCACGGTTTCGTAATTCAGATGCCAGTCCCCCAACTTGCGGCCAGCATCGCGGAAGCTGCGAAAGTCCTGGGCGTAAGGGATGCGCGGCAGCATCTTCTTGAGGTTGACAGCAAAGCGGCTTTTGTATTCCGGCGAATACAGGATGCCATAAACGTACCAGAAGATATCCTCCCTGGTAATGCCAACGTTGCCGTAATGCTTGCGGAATGCCGCCAGCGCCCAATCCGCGATGGTTTCATGGCGGAGGTAGCCGTCGGCATCCGGCGTTGCTCCAGCCGCGAACATTTCATCTTGAGGCTTGGCTTTCTTCTCTAATTTCTCGTACCAGTAAAGCGGGAAGCATTGACCGTTGTTATGCAACTGTACGTCCGTGATTACATTGGCGGCCAAGGCGGAAAATGATTTACTTGCCCCGATACCTGGGAGAGAAATCACCACATTCCGATGCCTGGGCGTCGGGAACAGTTTGGGCTGCTGGTAAACCCTTTCATTAAAGCGGCGATTAAAATAGAGCCATTGCTTGGTGTATGGCCGATACATGCTGGTTGTCAGAAATGTTTCATAAAATACGAAACGCTTACCGCGCTTGGCATCTACCTTTAATGCATGAGTCCAACTAATCCGCTTGGGATCGGCATCGATCACATCCTCTAGCTTCGGGCATGAGGCTTTATTTTTCCCATCGCACAATTCAGCGTAGCGCATGCTATTTTCGTTAAAAACGTCAATCATGTGCATCATATTAGCTGCCAGAGAACCCCGGCTCATGTTATAGGCCCAGGCGTCGCGGTTGGTCTGCAGTCCGTTTGACCAAATACTAAATAAACCTTCGTCGTTATCTCCCTTTGCGGAAAGTGGCAGGAAGTCGCGGAAGGTTGGGTCGCGCTGATTGATCCAATCTCCCTCTATATTAGGCGTGATGGTCTGCCAGTCGATGCCGTCGATGCTGCCAACTGTTTGGAGACGGTCGAGCTTCTCCTCGCGGCTGAGGTAGTCGCCGATGTCGTGATAGCACAGTTCACAAGGTCCTTTATGGGCTGGGTCTTTGACCATGATCGAGATGGCAACCGGCGTGCGGGAACCGGAGCCGAAAATCTTGCCGCCTTCCCGCCGCGATTCCTCGCCAGAGGTACGCTGGTTGCCGCGCAAGTTTAAGAGATAGAGCTGGCTGTATTCCTCGACCAAGCATTTGCGCAGGCCATCCATGCTGTTGGCATCGAGGAAGGATCCATTGGTGACGAAGGCGACGACGCCCCGGTCTTCGATGCGGTCCGAGGCCCAGCGGATGGCACGGACGTAGGAATCGTAGAGGCTTCTGACCGACTTCGCACCTGATTGTGCGGCATAGGTAGCGCGGATGCGCCCATCCAGGCTGGGATAAGCAAGATTCTTGTTATTGTCGTTTTCACTGCCTTGTTTCACCGAATAGGGCGGATTGCCGATGATGACCTGGATCGGTTGTGCCAGTTGGCGCTCGGCGCGGGCGTTGTTTTCCGGCAGGACGATCTTATCCACCAAGTCGCCCTGCTCGGTCATCTGGAAGGTGTCGGTCAGGACCATGCCGCCGAAGGGCTGGTATTCGCCGGTGACGGCGTGGTAGGCGGTCTCGATATTGACGCTGGCGATGTAGTAGGCCAGCAAGACCAGCTCGTTGGCGTCCAGTTCGTAACCGAATTTATGGCGTAAAGCTTCGGCTTCGATGAGGCCGGATTGGATTAGCCGAACCAGAAAAGTACCGGTGCCAGCAAAGGGATCGAGTATCCGCACGTCGCGGCTAGCGAGATGCTGGCCGAAATGCTGACGCAGCGCAGCATCGGCGCTCTTGAGGATGAAATCGACGACCTGGATTGGAGTATAGACGATCCCCAAGCGTTCGGCCATGCGTGGAAAGGCGCTATGGAAAAAGGTGTCGTAGAGGTTGCGGATGATGTCCTGCTTGGATTTGTCACTCTTGGCGAGGCCGATGCGTTCGCGGACATTGGCATAGAACGCGGTCAGCCTCTCAGTTTCGCTGTTCACGGCCGCCGTGTCGAGCCGGTCTACGATGTCTTGCAGGGCCTTGCCGACGGCGTTGCTGTCCAGGAAGCCGGTGTCGGCAAAGAGGGCCTGGAAGACCGGCAGGGTGAGGATGTGCTGCGCGAGCATTTCCACCACCTCGTCGCGGCTGACGGCGGGGTTGAGGGTGTCTTGCAAGCCCTTCAGGAAGCTGGCGAAATCTGCGTCCAGCAGCGGGTCACCAAGCCGGATGCCTTCAGATCGGCCAGGGCGCGGTCGACGCGCTTGAGCGTCATGCCGGTTTGCTTGGCGATAAAGTCCACGGTGAGGCTGAGGAAGCCGTCCTGGGTGGGGATGCCGACCCGCAGGCTGGCTACGTCCGTGTATTTGAGCAAG
>Ga0056120_1000111_pt1 | contig 16209 bp, 7 predicted proteins | sample WorMettaBAHAMAS2_FD_71121 | JGI IMG/M metagenome (GOLD analysis project Ga0056120, IMG submission 71121) | Marine gutless worms symbiont microbial communities from Max Planck institute for Marine Microbiology, Germany - Olavius tantulus BAHAMAS.2 ...
GTCGTTCTCCCAAGTGTAAACGATATGCCTGATGGTAGTGTTACCCATGTCTCCGAACAACTGTTACCTATCTCCCCAGTCTATACACTTATGAGGGCGAACTGACCGCACTTGGTATTATTGAAGGCATCCCCGATGGCTTTTCCTATGATTCCTTCGGTGGGGTCAATCAACCTGCCGGCGACAATACGAAAACACCCGGACAGGTGGAATTTTTCTGGACCACAATTCCAGACAGCCCGGCCAGTTTTACCTATACCCTCAACGTAGCGGATGACGCGGACGGTGAAAAGACAATCACCGGAGAGGCCTTGTATCGAAGGCTTGGTGGTGAACTCTCTTACACTATCGCTGAGACCACGATAAATAGACAAACCTTTCACAGCGCAGATTATACTGGTGTGGATGAGGTTCCGGACTGGAAGATAGATCTGTCTGAACTGCTGAGAGTCATTCAAATATACAACTTCAGCGACGGCGCGTACCATTGCGACGCCACAAACATTAAGGAGGATGGCTATGGGCTGGGAGCAGGAGATCAGACCTGCCCGGCGCATGCACTGGATTACAGACATACGGATCCGGAAAAAATTGGCCCTGACTGGAGTATCAATCTCTCTGAGTTGCTGAGGCTGATCCAGATTTACAACAATGGCTGTTATGAAGTAGATCCGACAGGCGAAGATGGATTTGGTCTCTGCCCATCCCCATAGAGGCTGGCAGGAGCATTACGAGCGATTGGAACATGGGATAGCGCGCCCATGTTCCAACCGCCAAATCAAGATGATGGAGGATATGATGAAAACAAACATCACTTCGAGTCGCCCAAAGATCGCTCGAAATTTTATACCCTTGTTAATGATGCTCTGTCTGCTTTCGTCTGCTTATGCAGAGGACTCTCTGGTCGGCACCCACTCAGCCAGTAACTATTTTCCAGGAGAAATAACAACGATTACCAGCAAAATTGAATTCTCAGAACAACCAACCGCCATCGGAATGGTGGTCACTCTTCCGGCCGGTTGGCGATTCGATGGGGTTTCCGGGGTACATGCGCCGGATATCACCCAGGAATCAGACAAGAATGACACCATTGAGTTTGCCTGGATTACCATACCCCAGGGATCTTTTGAGTTCGACTACTATGTCCTCGCTCCTAACCATGAAGCAGCAGATCAAAAGATCTCCTCGAAGATACTTTACAGAAGAGATGCCGGCGAATTGACAGAAGATGTTTTACCGAGCCCGTTGATCTTGACGCGGCCCTGACAAGTATACCTTTCGGGTAGAAAACATTTGACCGAGAATCAGGAGGAGGGGATATGTTTTACCGAAAACCCACATCGATAAACGGCCTTAAACCAAGAGGTATTACCGTTGTGCTGATAGCGGGGCTGCTGATGTTCGGTTTGGTCGCCTCAGCGGGTGCACAAGATACGGTAACCGGAACCCACAGCACCGGTATATATACTGCAGGTAGTGACTTGGTGGTTACCGTCCATATCGAGTATACAGGAACATTAACGGCGCTTGGCGTATTTGCCACACTGCCTGACGGCTGGACACATATTTCTTCCGCTGGTTCGGACCTGCCGAATATTCCGCCCAATACAACGACCGGAGAAATAGGTTTTGCATGGATTACTCCACCTGCAAGTCCCGTGGACTTCACCTATACCATAAACGTCCCCGATGGTGAGAGCGGCCCAAAGCAAATCCCTTCCTATGTCGAATATCGTCGCACCGGTGGAGCGGTGACTGAAAATCTCCTCCCCAATCCTCTACCGGTAAATGGTATCGACACCTCCCCTCCGCAGATCACCATACTTGGCGATAACCCCTTTACGATCGAGGTGGGAGACGCCTACAATGATCCGGGGGCGACCGCCGAGGATGACTATGACGGTGATGTGACCGGCAATATTCAGGTGACCTCGAATGTCGACGCAAACACCATCGGATCCTATACAGTACGGTATAATCTCAGTGATACTGCCGGCAACCCAGCCACAGAAGCGGTACGAACCGTCAATGTTGTAGATACAACAAATCCTGTAATTACACTGAATGGCTCTGCATCGGTGAATCATGAAGCCAGTACGCCGTATAACGATGCTGGAGCCACCGCGGTAGATAACGCCGATGGTGATATTACGGCAAACATCGATGTTGTAAACAATGTGGATCCGAACACTATTGGTACCTATACGGTCACCTACAATGTCAGCGATTCCTCGGGAAATGCAGCCGATGAAAAAACCCGGACCGTAAACGTCGGTGATACGACTCCACCCGTGATTACCCTTAACCCCCCGGCCGCCATTTTTATAGAAGTTCTGTCCACCTTCACGGATCCCGGCGCTACCGCCAGCGATACATTTGACGGCGATGTCTCCGGCGATATCGTCATTGGAGGCGATGTTGTGGACCCGGACACGCTCGGCACCTACACTATCACCTATGACGTCGAGGACGCAGCGGGAAATGAAGCAGTTCGGGTGACACGCACCGTTACCGTGCAAGATACGACCAAACCGGAGATCACTCTTAACACTCTTAACGGTGAAGTAAATATCACTCTCGAGGTGGGATCATCCTTTAACGATCCGGGGGCAACTGCAAACGACGCTTTTGACGGGGATATCTCCGACGGGATTGTTGTCGCAGGTGACACGGTGGATCCGGACACACTTGGCACCTACGTCATCACCTACAATGTCTCGGACTCTGCAGGAAATCCTGCCGACCAGGTGACACGGACCGTTATCGTACAGGATACGACCAAGCCGGTGATTGCTCTCAATGGTGATGACAATATCGTTCTGGCTCTTAACGGCACTTATACGGAACTTGGAGCGACTGCGTCGGACAATTTTGACGGAAATATCTCCGATAATATCACGATAGGCGGTGACACCGTCGATGTGAAAACTCTAGGTACCTATATTATTACCTACAATGTCGCCGATAGCAGCAATAATCCGGCCGAGGAAGTCATACGCACCGTCGAAGTCAAAGATCTGCCGGTGGCCACCTTCGACTTCTTGCCAACACCCAATGAGGCAAACGGAAATTACTACGACAACGTATCGCTGACCCTGACACTATCCTCAACTGGAAATACCATCTACTATGAGATGGACCAGATTGATGTGGAAGATCCGACCACCGGTTCCCCATCGATTTCAGGATCCGGAAACATCGATCTTCCCGCTGAAGTGGATGTCGAGATCCACTACGTTGTAAAATTCTTCCCTGTTGACCCAACCGACCTTGCTGGTTCGATTCAGACCCTCCATGTCTTTGTGGATACGGTGGCGCCAGCTGTGACCATCAACGCGGTAACATCGCCGACCAGTGAAACGACTCAGATTGTTACCGGAACACGTGAACCCGATGCAGCGGTGACAGTTACAACGGACACTGATTCCGAGGCCGGCCAGGTCGATCTGCCGGGTGAGACCACATGGTCGGTTGAAATTGCCGAACTCACCAAAGATGCGAACGTCATTACGGCGACCGCAACGGATCTCGCTGGAAATGAAAAAACGGCCCAGGCAACGATCGATTACCATCCGCTTTTCGCGATTTCTCCATCCGGAGAGGTGTTCGTGCCGGTGACTGTTGCCGGGTTCACTCAAGGCTTTGATATTTCCGGCGGCAGCGGTGACTTTAGCTGGTCGTTGAATCTTGAGGCCAAGGGATCTCTGTCACAATCAACCGGTACAACGAACGTTTTCACCCCGCTGGAAAACGAGGTGGAGGACGTTACGCTGACCATTACCGACACGACTTACGGCGAACTCGCTCCGATTACAGTCACCATTCACGCTGTCGAATTTGGGGTGAACCCGGCTTCCGGCGGGCTTGTGCTTGGAGATTCGCTCCAGTTAGAAGTAGTCGGTGCAACCGGAGAAGTGACATGGGTGTTGAGCGATCCCAACGTGGGCTCGTTGAGCGATTTCACTCCGAATAATAGGGACGCAACATTCACGGCGAATTCTGTCGGTACAACGACGATAACCGTAACCGACAGCGGTACGAGCGCATCGGTAACAAGTCAGATATTCGAAGTTGTCAATCTCATTACTGTCACGCCGGCTAAACTTGCGGTGGAAGATGACGACACACTCGAGTTCACCATCGCGGGCGGGACTGGCGGCGGAGATCCGGCCAACTACACTTTGACGGTTATTCCAACGGCCGGCGGCGGTGACGGCGATTTCATTGGCGGCACGTTTACTCCTAAACCGGACAATGACGTCCGCAAATTCAAGGTAGAAGCAAAAGATAATAAGTACGCCAATATCAAAGCAGAGTCAGAGGAGGTTACCATTGTCGATCCACTGGAAATCGACAACGTGCCCACGCCTCCGAATCTAAAGGCAGGGGACGATCCCTTTGACTTTAATTTTTCCGGTGGAACCGGTGCAGTCGCCTGGACGGCCGCCTATACGGATGGAAATCCTCTTCAGATCGGAGAGGACGGCACCTTTGTCATACCGGAGACTACCACCGTCCGGGATGTGACGATTACAGCCACAGATTCGCTATTTCCCGCCCTGCTTTCTGATATCGCTAATATTAACGTCTATCCGGGACTGATCGTGTCAGTCGACGATGCAGACAAAATCATACTGACATCAGCCGTTGCACAATTCTCTATAGCCGGCGGGTTTGGCAGCGCCCACACCTACAGGTGGGAGATAAAAAGAGGCAAGGGTACCATCAATGAAACAACGGGGACATACACGGCACCTGCCGGTTTGGATGAGCCAAGCACCCCGGAGGTTGTAACGGTTCGAGCGACGGCCCAGAACGACACAAGCATTTATGACGATCTGGAGGTCACCATTTCCAACCCGATTTCGGTTGCCTTTGATAAGAAGGCCGTTGAAACCGGCGGAACAGCAACGGTGACCGTAAAGGGTGGTGACAGGAGCACCTATGCGTCCCAGGTTAGCACCAGCGGTTCGACACCGGCCGGGCAGCTTGGCCCCGGCACGTTTACGCCCGGAACCGGGACGGTCTACACGTACACCGCACCCGATTCTTCCGGGTTTAATGCGGTGACCTTCGCGGACGGCAACGGGCTGGCCGATACCAGCGATCCCATCAACATCTTCAATATCCTGGCGATCACTTCTCCTGCGGAAAGCCTCAGCGGCAACTTACTTGAAGGCAGATTGATCAACCTGCACGCCACGGGTGGCTCCCAGTCCTATAAGTGGGAGTATGAATTCAGTTCGGACGGCGGAACCTCCTGGGGAAGCAAGACACCTGTTCCCGGTGGACCGTTCAAACTCGCGGAAGCCGGGCGATACCGGTTCACGGTCACGGACCTGCTGCTCGACACCTTGACCGACGATGTCGAAATTGACGTCAAGGCACCGGTCGTTATCAGTGAAGAAGACGGCATTCAAGCCAACGGGAAGTACAAGTTTATCACCGCGGTCGGCGATAGCGGCGACCAACTGCTGAAGCTCAGCGCCTCGGGCGGCGACACGGCAAGCGGTGTGACCTGGACGTCGGATGCCGTGGACATCGCAACGGTCGATGTGAATCCAACCGACGACACCCAGTCGACGATCAACCCGGTGGCCCCCGGTTTGACCCGTATTACGGCGACCGATGCGTCCGGCTACAAAGGGTTCTTCACCGTGCGGGTGGTGTCAGTCCTTTCCGTGGCGCCGACGCCTGAAATCCTGCGGGTGTGTGCGCAGCTCACTCTAACGCCCTCCGGCGGTGCCTTCAGGGGAGCCGGCCATCTGGATTGGGCGTCCTCGTCACCAACCGACGTTACGGTGACCAAATCCGGCGTATTCGGGATTGCAGAGGCCAAGGACCCGGGTGCGGCCACCATTACGGTGACCGATAGCACCCCCGGACTGAAACACTCTTTAACGGCCACGGCGGAAATTTCCGTTCCGAAGGCGACCATTTCCGGTCGAATCATCGGCGGCGGCACGGACGTCATCGTATCCACCGAGGCCGATTTCGATCCCGAGGTCAAGCGGGTGGAGGCCAACGACGATACGGGCGTCTTTGCGGTGGGGGACCTCGAACCGGGGACCTACTATGTCAAGGCTGAGTCCGGAAACCAGGCGGGTGTCTATCCAAGGGCGATCACCCTGACGGCAGGACAATTCGTCGAAGACATCGCCATCACATTCGGCGAAGGGCTCCAGATTGCCACGGATCCGGCCGGAATCACGGCCATCGTGGATGGTGTGGCCCTCAACGTCTTTGCCGTCGGCGGGAACCCGCCGTACACTTGGTCGTCGGATCAGGGTACCTTCGGTGACGCAAATGCACCTGCGACGACCTTTACGGACAACATCGATGTGGGCGGCACGGCGATCATCACTGTGACCGACAGCGTTTCCACAGCGGTCGATCTGGAGGTGGCGGTGCTTACGGCAGTAAATGCGGTGCCGGCCGATGTCCATGTCAATGTCGGTGATCCCGTAACCCTCGATCTCTCCGGAGGAACCGGCAATTACAATATCAATACCAGCAACCCCGCCGTGGTATCCGGAGTGGTATCCGACAGCACGGCCAACATGACCGCAAACGGAGCCGGAACGGCGATCGTCACCGTGGCTGACGAGGCACACCCACTGTTCACCGATACGGTGACGGTCAACGTGTACGCCCCGGCGCAGATCCTGGTTCCGGAGTCGGCAACGTTCGCCCCCGGTACACAGACACCCCTTGTGATGGCCGGCCATTCGCTCATGTTCAGCGTGGCGGGCGGCAGCGGCAACATCGATTGGAGTGTGGACGGCGGGGCGACAGTAGATGAAAACGGCAAGTTTACGGCTCCGGATACCGGCCATTTGCCAATATCTACACGGTAACGGCCACCGACAACGATACGGGGCAGACTCTCGACATCGAAGTAGCCGTACCGGTGAAGATTTCGCCCATGATCTATTCCTGGCTCGAGGGCGGCAGTTCAAAGGACTTCGTGGCAGCTGGACTGGCTGAAGACGACTACTCCTGGACGCTTCTGCAAGGCTTGAACACCAATACCGATCCGCTCCAGGCGCTTGACAACCCGGCCGATGTGGCCAACGAAACCACGGAGACATTGTATGTCACACCGGCAACGGATGTGCCCGAAACCACGCCCTTCCGGCTGGAAGTCACCAATGCCGCCGGCGACCTGGATGAACGACTGGTGGCACGGACGCGGAACCTGACCGTGGTCGATACACGGGAGCTTAGCGGAAGTGTCTTCAACGTGCTCCAGAATCCGATCAACGGTGCGAAAGTCACGGTCATTGGTGCAACGAAGCTGACCGACACGACCATTGCGGGCGGCACCTTCTCCATAAACGTGCCGGATGTGCCGGGCGTAGCGTACCGTCTCAGGGTTACGGCCGATGGGTACGTCACAAAAGCCGTCAACGAATCAGACCTCGATTCGCTGATCGTATTGAAATCTGCCGGTGGGATGATTGAAGGCACGGTCACCAACGGCGGTGCTCCGCTTGCCGATGCCAACGTTGTTGCCTACCTGACGGTGTATGATGAAGCCAACAACAGATGGGTGAAGCAGTTCACCGAATCGGTCAAAACCGATGGCAGCGGCGACTACACCATCTACTACGAGGAATATGGCCAGTACACGGTAGTGGCAACCAAGCTCGGGTACGAACGTAATACCGAAACAGTTATAGTGCTCGCTGAGGACCAGGATGCATCGGACGTAGATATCGCTCTTTCGGTGAAGACGGTGCTTTCCCTGTCGACCCAAGAGTACTATGACGATGCAGCTGGAGGGATGCTGACCGTCATTCGTGTGGCGGCACAGCCGGAGTTCGACGGTGACCAGAGCGACATTACCATGAATCTGGCCGAGATCGATCTGGACGAGGACGGGGTCCCGGATACCACCAACTAAGGTACGTTGGCGATGGAGACACCCATCGTGGATGCCGATCCCGACTACTGGGAGGCTGTCTACACCCCCGACCCGCTTGATGACCTGATCGGCATCTCGGTGCAAGGAACGGGCGGTGGCGTCGGCGTGGCAGAATCTCGTGTGATCGAGCGCACCTTCCGGGTCCATCCCGTGGATACCCAGTCGGATAATTTGGGGGGTGTGACCAATCAGGCGGATGGCGACGCTGGTGGTCAGGGCAGCCTTGGCCAGATCGACTCCGACGGCGACGGCGTGCCGGATACCGCTTCAGACATCGGATACGAGATCCCGGCAGGTTCCATCATCGATCCCAACCCGGATGACGACCAGCCGGTACCGACCGTTTTCGATGTCTTTATCGGCGCCGAAACCACCGACGAGGCCAATATCGCGTCGGAAGTTGTCGAAGTAACCATCCTCGATGCACTGGGGCAGGATCTGACGGATACCCTTGGCGGAGATATCGTCCAAGACGACAGTCCTATCATCATTACTATGAACTATGATCCGGAAAAACTGGATCTCACCAATTTCACGATCTTCTATCGTGAACGGAACCCGGATGGGTCCTGAGGTCCCTGGATTGACGGTATTGCAGATGGATCGATCGAAATCATATCCATCGATCCGGAAAACTTTACCATGACGTTCAGTACCACCCACCTGTCCGGATTCGGTGCAGGCACACCAGCGGCACCATCAGCAGCACCTCTACCCAGCGGCGGCGGTGGCGGATGCTTTATCGCTACGGCAGCCTACGGGTCCCTGTTCGAGCCCCATGTAAAGATCCTGAGAGAGTTCCGGGATGTCTACCTGTTGCCGAGCAAACTGGGTAGTAAGTTCGTGAATTTCTACTACCGACACTCACCACCCATTGCTGAATGGATCGCCGGAAACAGCGCGCTTCGGGCCCTGGTAAGAATCGCTCTGGCGCCACTGGTCGGGTTCAGCTACCTGATGCTGCATACCGGTATCTTCGGCAAGCTCGCCACGCTGGCAATGGTTGCACTGCTGCTCTATGGAGTCGCTGTTGTCACTCGAAGACGGCGGGCAATGAATCGGAGTTAACCCTATACACACGCCGGGGAGAGCCGCCGTGGCTCTCCCCGGCGTTTACTAGTAACCATATTATTACGCAAATCCCTCCTATGAGCCCGGACATTCGGCTTATTGGCGTATTAGAGACGATTACTGCATTGATACTGAGCATATTTCAAAAGAGTGTAAGCGGGTTCCCATATCGGAGTCACTGTCTTCATTTTAATAAGCTGATATCGAAACATGCCCACCGGGCGTTGCTATTTAATGGTAAATCCATGGACATGGTTTTGCAGAGCAGACGTTTGAGATGACCACCCTGTTGTTGAAGTTTTCTGTTGTGATGAAATGAGTTCAGGTTGAGTTCATGCCATATTGGTTCAGCATTAATATAGCGGTAGAAAATCCCCCAACGTTTGATTGAACGAAATGTCGCTACCCGTTTGCGACATAGATGATAGACTGCGCGGCGGCAAGAATACTAACATAGTCGAATTCGGAGGATTCCTATGCGAAGGGTCGGTTATCTTCTCTCTTGTTTCTTGTTTATCATTCTCTCATCTCACGTGGCGATAGCACAAATTTCCGGGACCATCACCGGGACCGTGACCTGCTCCGGTTGCAGCGGCGGCGGGGCCATTTACATATCGGTTCTGGACGGCCCCTTCGGTTCGGGCACGCCCCTGGGAGGCGCAGTCGTCTCGCCGCCGGTATCCCCGGCGACATCGGTTCCCTTTTCAATACCCAACATTGCCGGAGAAGTCGGTGATCCTGTTTTCGTTTACGGCTTCTGGGATGCCAACGGCAACGCGAGCCCGCCAACTCCGGTTCCGGATCCCGGGGACAAGATCGGCTGGTTCGACGCACCGATTCCCTTGACGGTCAATGTGTCAGGCATCCATATCGAGCTGGATGAAACAGCAGGGGCGGGGTTTACGATCTCCGGGCAGATCCTCTATGCGCTACCAAACGGGCTGCCAGACGTGAGCGAAATCGGGGTCATCATGGTGATTGCCATGGACGGTCCGGACCCTGACACCGCCGAAGAGTTGGGGTTTACGATAATCTCCGGACCTCTGCCGCCCGACTACAACGCCGCCTATAACCTTGAGAGCATTATCGGCGGTCCCGGAGACTCGGTCTACCTCTTCGCTGTCTGGGATGTCAACGGAAATGGATTCCTGGATGGTCAGGACCGGGGCGATTATGTCGGCGCATACGCCGGCAACCCCCTGGTGATCGATGCCAGCGGCGTTGATATCGTTAAGGACATTCATTTGGCGGGTGTTAATGAGAATCCCACATTTCCCGACACCGCCGCTGAGACTCCGTTTTTTTTCGACGCCGTGGTTCAGGCCTACCACAGTCCGAGTGGTGTTGAGACGGTTGTGGCTGCAACCATCGCCGATCCGGACGGCAACGTCCCGGATACCATCGCCAGCCTGACGGTGAACGGCCCCGGAGGATTTTCCCACACCTTCGACCCGGCATCCGAGCTCTTCGGCAGCAGTGACTACTGGGCCGCCGTCGATTCGACCAAACCGGCAGAGGGGCCGTACACCTTTACGGCGATCGATACCGATGGCAACCGCGCCGTTTCCCATTATTATCACACCACCGGTCCGGATATGCCGGTCCCTGCTGACACCACATTGAAGGCCTCCGGGGATACCGCAGCAGCGTTTCTGAGCTGGAGTGCGGTCCAGTATGAAGGAGATGTCTTCTACCGGGCCCGCATCTATAAGGACCTCGGCGGAGGGTCTTGGGGAACCCACTGGACCTCCGATTTTACCCCCGCAAACTTCGTGAAGGTAGACGACGGGAAGCTTGAAAGCGGCCACACCTATCAATGGCGGCTGGAAGTCTTTGACAACGACGCCTTCATGATATCCAACAAACGGGCGGTCAGCAGCAGGGTTCCCCTGACGTTTGACAACGAGACACCATACTTTAAAACCGCTACGATTCACGGACGTTGGGACGCCAGCGGCGCGGTTACGGTGCTGGACATCTCGCTGGTCGACCCGGATGGGGCACCGCCGGACACCATTACCTCCCTGGTCGTGAACGATCCCTCCGGAACCGAGGTCCACAGCTTTGCCCCGGACGATTTTGATTTGGAGTTCGGGTCCTATTACAAGAAGATATCCGGAGTGCCCACTGATGGTGAAGGTGGCATTTATGAAATCATTGTATCCGACGGCACTCACTCCAGAACCACCTACGATTACGTTCAGTTCCATGAACTTCCACGGGTCGACGAGGCCACCATGGAGGCAACGGGAACCTGGCCCATCCCGACCCTGAGCTGGGCAGTGCCTTCAGGCGTCGACGGGGCCTATTACTACCGGGTGATCATTACCGATGGCAGTGGGGCCCGCGTGTGGGGCTCGAAATCTATCACCGAAACCAATCTGGAAGTTCCGGCGGACGCTGAGCTTGCCGACGGGCCTTACGAATGGCATGTCCGGACCCAGGACAAATTCCTGTATCCGCATCTTTCGAACCAGTCCAGGTCCGAGCTGGTTGAGCTGTCCAACGACACAGTGGCCAACAACCAGTCGTTTTTCACCTATGCCACCATATACCAGCGCCGGGATCCGGAGGGGCTTTCCACCACCATGTCCGTGGGTGTCTTTGACCCGGATCCCGGCTTTCTCGGCACGCTTCCGGCACTCACCGTGACCGGTCCCGAGGGCTACAACTACACCTTTATGGAAGGCGATTTCGATTCGGAATATAGCGAATACTTCTATATGGCACCGGAAGGGCTGACTGAAGGCATGTATACCTTTACCTTGACGCCCGTGGGCGGCGGCCCTGACATCATGACCTACGCCTATTTAAAGACCGTGGAGGATATTCCCGCCTTCGATGTCGGGTCCATCCAAGTGTCGGGCGATCCGTTGCAGCCCACTATCAGCTGGGCGGCCATATCCGGGCATCCCAGCCCCTTGTTTTATCGGATTTGGGTGAATGACCTGGACGGAAACCGGGTCTACAGTTCGCCCCGGCAGTACCGGACCGCCTACCAGGTCGACAATCCCTTGCAGGCGGGGGATATCCTGCAATTCCGGATCGAGGCCTACGATGACGGCACCTGGGTCATGTTTAATGCCCGTTCCAATTCACCGTTTTACACCTACCAGGCCGGCGCGCCGTTCGATCCTGACCAGGTTCAGCCGGCCATCAATAACGGCCTGGATTGGCTGCGGGACAATCAGAATCCGGACGGTTCATGGGGCCCCCTTGCCGACGCTCTCGGCAACCGGCTCGGGGCGACCGAATTTGCCGTGATGGCCTTCTTGAATAACGGCGTCGGGCCATCCGACCAGACGATGGCTAACGGTCTCGGATTTATCATGGCCCAGGTCCAACCGGACGGGTCGATCGCGGATGGGAGCGGTTATTCCACGAACTACACCACCGCCATCGGCGTATTAGCCCTGATCGCGGCAGACCGGTACAACGATCCAAAACAGTACACCGACACCATCAGCCGGGCGGTGGCCAGGATCATCGGCATGCAGATTACCGAAGACACCATTCCCGAATACCAGCCCACCGAACCGGCCTACGGAGGCTGGGGCTATGCTGATCCCTGGCAGGATCCAAACCTGGACGGCGGTTACTGGGCCGATATGTCCAATTCCCAGTGGGACATTTTAGCGTTGTACGAGGCCCGGGGGCTTGTCAACGGCATTGATGTCACCGACGCCCAGATCGACGTGGCGCGAGTCCGCGCCAAAATCTTTTTGCAGCACTGTCAGAACCGGCCGGCGAGCAATGACAATCGACTGAAATGGGAGGAAGTTCAGGATCGACCGTCCTACAACGACGGCGGTTTGTTATACCAGCCCGATTCCCGGTCCTGGGACGATCCGACGTGGAGCGGTTCCCAGACAATCAGCACATACGCCGGCATCTGGGGATACATCAGCACCGGCGTGCTCCCGGGAGACGGACGCATTGACGACGCACTCGCCTGGGCCGGCAATGATCACAACTTCTTAGAGTGGTACACTTCAAGGGGGTTCAACCGACCGTATTATGCCTATTATACTGCGGCCAAGGCTTTGACCATGGCGGGCAGCGCCGCCGACATGGTCGATCCGGATTGGTATCCGCACCTAGCCGGAACGCTGCTCAGCCTGCAGGAAACGGATGGCCGGTGGGTAAACATCAGTCGCAACGGTGAGGGCGGAGACCCGTTGGTTACCTCTTATGCACTGCTCTCTCTGGCCACGCAGAAACCATCCAGCACCGCCACGCTGGATGTGACCCTGGCCGGCGGAGCGGCCACCCTCACGGTGATCAAACCCGACAATACCATGCTGGCCAATACGCCGACCGTTTCGATTCCCCAGGGACAGGTGGGCTCTGGCACCTACCGGATCCAGGTGGACAGCCCGGCGGCGGCAACGTACGACCTGACGATTAACGGGGTCGACGGCACTCAAATCCAGGACATCAGCCGAACCGGCGTTAATATTACTGCCGGGGAGCGCCACCAGTACGAACTGGTGGTCACATACATCACAGGGTTCCGGGTGGAACTGGTGAGCGGTCCGGTGTCCACGATACCGTCTATCGAGATCATAGAGCCCGACAGCCCGGGTGAACCGGCCGACGACCTGTTCCGGATCACCTGGCTCGATGGAGATCTTGATACCGACGCCTCTGTTCAGCTATTTTACGATGCAGACAGCACACCCGGCGGTGCCACCATGATCACCGTGCCGCCCGGTGTTTCTGAAAACGGACCCAACTACTTTGACTGGGATGTGTCCGGGTTCGCGCCCGGCAGCACATTTTATATCGTCGGAGAGATTAACGACAGCATATCCATCGTGACCGACTACAGCGAAGGAACCGTCACGATCTCACCCGACGGCATGCCCAGGACATGGGAAGAGCAGAACGGGCTGGACGTCTACCGCAATGACAGCGGAGACGATATCGATGGGGACGGCTTGACCAATCTCGAGGAATTCACCAACGAGACCGATCCTCGCGACCCGGACAGCGACGGTGACGGCATATCCGATGGGTGGGAAGTTGCACATGGCTTCGATCCGACCGTCGACGATGCCGGTCTCGATCCGGATGGCGACGGTTTTACCAACTTCCAGGAATTTGAAGGCGACACCAATCCTAATGACATCAACGATGTGCCGGCGAATCTGAGTCTGTATGATGACTTCAGTGGCGACCTGATTGACGCGACTAAGTGGGCGCATCTGGAAGAGGTCCGGGAAGTCGATTTCGGCCGGGGGGTCCTGGTGTCGAAAGTACGGACGGTCGACGGATACGCTCGGAACCGGACACCAATGCTGAACCCGATCGGTGTGAACACCCTGATCGCCCGTTATCAGGTACGGGAGGCCACCGATGACAATCTCGAAAACGACCACACGACCCATGCCGACGGACTGTTTAGTATGGCTCCCGTGCATGGAAATGTTTACCCGGCCGAGATTGGCTTCAACGGGGTGGATGCCTTCGATCTGACCTTTGCGGGCGAGACCATCACTATTCCGGTGCCCATGCGGCAGCGGGACGCAGTAACCCCGCATATGGCCATGACGACCGGAGTCAATTCCGACAGTCCGGACGGTGAAGCGTTCATCCACGCTGAGTTCGACAATGCAGTCATCAACGGGACGCCATCCAACAACTTTCCAGAATGGGATATCAAGCCGGCAGTCCGTGAAATCAGCGATGATCCAAGCAATCCGGGCAGCGGAAATCGACTGCTCCGCCTGATGGCCAGCGGCGAATACAACGTGTCCAGAACGGATACCAAGTTTTTTGCCAATCAGGTCACCCCGGTGATTGAGTCCGATGTCACGGTGCCGCAGCATGACGGGTATATCGATGGCGGCAGCGGGAACGGGGCCCGGGGTCGGGCCAGAATCGACGGGTATTTCTATAACGACACTTACGATGTGGGGAGTCAAAACGGGGTCGAGGGCAATGTGTGGGCCCAGATCTACATCGACCGGTATCCGGATGGCACGTTGGAGGCCAAATATCAGTTTGAACGGGCTGACGATGCGACCCACACAGCCTATACCGAGCTGGGATTCGATGTATTTGATCTTCCGATACAGTTCAACCGGGCGTACCGGCTCTCGATCCGTCTCACCGACACCGAGTTGATCTTTAAAGTCAAGGATACGGTGACCGGGCAGTTTGAGGTTTATCGGCACAGCGTCGCCGGACCTGTATACCCGGCTGCCGACGCATATCGGATGCTGCGGGTTAGGTTCATTAACAACGATGCCGACACCCCGGATGCCTTTGGTCAGATGGTGGCCTACTTTGATAATGTCTATATGGAACAGGTGCTTTTGGGGGACGTCGATGGCAACGGTGTGGTCGAACTGGCCGATGCCATTCTGGCCCTCAAGGTCATGATCGATCCGAGTGTTACCGGAGTCAACCTTAATGCGGATGTCAACAAAGATGGCAAGATCGGAAAGGCGGAAGCGCTTTACGTGATTCAGTATCTGACCGGAAAACGATCATCGGAGTAAAGGGACTTTAAATAGACGATTAGGCCCGCGGATTTAACCGCGCCAGGTATATACCTTGGAGGCCTGAGTGAACTTATAGAACGCTTTAAGCGAAGCGTAAACCGAAGTAAAAGGCAGGAAGAACCGATTGGCGCTTCCTGCCTTTTTACTATTAGGGCAGATCAGGTGATGCTTTTTTTATTTTACACATGCTGTTGGGGTGTCGTTAAACCGAGCGTAATTACATTCCTGCCTTGATGGCATGCAACCTTCTATTCGAATCTAATCTGAAAATTCCCACCTCATTGAAAATTTCGCATCATCCGCATCATTACCTTCTATCCGGATTCCTGCCCAGTGCGTCGGCGCATCATAGCCGATCGTATCGAAAGTGGCTGTCGTTTCCCCCTGGCCAAGCCACTTAGCAACACTGTAGGATTCCGTGTGAACACTCCAGGTTAACGATGCGCTGTGGATGGTGATATTCGCTGGGATAGTCCAGCTGATAGATAATATCCCCGGAATGTTGGCCGCTGAGAGTTGATGAGAAGTCGGTGCGATAAGAACCGGAAACAAGGATGCGTCAAGATCAGAGTTTAAAATCGGCCGTTTTCTTAATGATTCCGTGTACGAAACCAGTGGTGTGTTGCTCAGGGACACTATATCGGCAGCCTCGCTGTAGAAGTTGAATGTGTAGCTTGCGTCATCGGGGATGGAAGATAGGAT
>Ga0056120_1000113_pt1 | contig 16202 bp, 17 predicted proteins | sample WorMettaBAHAMAS2_FD_71121 | JGI IMG/M metagenome (GOLD analysis project Ga0056120, IMG submission 71121) | Marine gutless worms symbiont microbial communities from Max Planck institute for Marine Microbiology, Germany - Olavius tantulus BAHAMAS.2 ...
AAACAAAATGGGATCTGCATCTTAACTATCCGGCCGGAAATTTTCATTCCAAGGGCGCCCAGGAATTTGCCAACCGGGTAAAGGCGGCGACCAACGGCGAGCTGAACATCGTCCTGCATCCCGGTGCTGCCCTCGGATTCAAAGGGCCTGAACTGCTTCGTGCCGTGGCCGAAGGGCAGCTGGCCGTCGCCGAGGTGCCCACCGGCATGGTGGAGGGTGATGCGCCGGTCCTGGCCCTGACGGCCCAGCCGTTTATTTCCACCAACGCGTTTGAACAACGCCTGCTCTACCAGCTTGCCAAGCCAACCTATGCCCGGATTCTCGCCAAGTTCGGACAATTCACCCTCTATTCTTCGGTATGGCCGTTCTCCGGCATTTACACCCAACGGGAGATCAAATCGGCCAAAGACCTGGCGGGCCTAAAAATGCGGGTTTACGACGGTACCGGCCTGGCTTTTGGCGACGCCACCGGCATTGCCGCCCGGAAGATGCCCTTCTCCGAAGTCTATCCCGCCATGAAGGCCGGCCTGCTCGACTCCATGTATACTTCTTCGGTATCAGGCGTGGACGCAAAGGCCTGGGAGGTGCTCAAATACTTTACGCCCATAAATATCGTTGGACCGGTAAACATGGTCAACGTAAATCTCGATGCATGGAATCGGCTTCCGGAAAAAATGCGCAAGATCGTAATGGAGATTGCAGCTGAAATGGAAGACGAAATGTGGAATTTGGCCAGTGAAATGGATCGGAAAAGCAGGGCAACGCTTCAGGCAGAGGGCATGACCATTACGCCGGTCAATTCCGATTTCCGGGCCGAGCTCAACGAACTGGGCGAAAAGCTCCGTGCCGAATGGGCCAAGAAAGCCGGTGCCGATGCCCAAAAAATTCTCGATGAATACTATCGCATCACCGGCCGGGAAAAGTAACCGGCGGTTTCGTCGGTCGGCACTAACCAACGGAGAAGGGATCCGGTCGATGGGTGGGTCCCTCTCCCTTCCAATTGATTCCAGGTGAATCCATGAACACCGTCATACGAATCATCGAAACGCTCAGCAACTGGATGGCCAAGGTGTCGGCCGTCATGCTGGGGCTGATGTCCATTCTGATACTGGTGGAAATCTTTTTGTGGAATGTATTTGAAAAAACGACACTGGTCGCCGATGAGTATTCCGCCTACGGCCTGGCGGCGATTATTTTTCTCGGATCGGGCTATTGCCTCAAGGAAAGAGGGCACATCCGCATCCCTATCATTCTGAACCTGCTTCCGGAAAAACCGACGCGGGTAATCACCTTCGCCGCAACGGCTGTTGCCACCCTCTTCATGGGCTACATCTGGTGGTATCTTTTCAAGATGGTTCAATCCACCATGCGTTACAATTCCACCTCAGGCACCCTCACCAATACCCCGCTCTGGATTCCCCAGACCATCATGCTGATCGGTGTCGCCTGCTTTTTGCTGCAGATGATCGGGACCACTCTGGGAACCTATCGGGCCATTGGAACAGGGGAGGAAGTCGTATAATGGATGCAAGCATGGCGACCATGTCTGTCGTGGTGTTCGGTACGTTATTCCTGACACTGAGCGCCGGTATCTGGATCGGTTTTTCGCTGTTCATCGTCGGATTTGTGGGGATGACGCTGTTCAGTTCATTGCCGGCCGGAAACAACCTGGCCTCCTCCGTGTGGGCCACCATCGAGAAATGGGAATACGTCGCACTTCCCATGTTCATCCTAATGGGAGAAATCCTCTTCCGATCAGGGATCTCCGAGCGGCTCTTTCGGTCTCTGGTGCCGTGGCTCTACCGGCTCCCCGGCGGACTGCTTCTGATGAACATTCTCTCCTGCACCTTGTTTGCCGCCGTATCCGGTTCGAGCGCCGCCACCACCGCCACTGTGGGGCGAATCACCCTGGCCGAACTGGACAAACTCGGATACGACAAGCGCCTGGCCATGGGCTCGCTGGCCGGGGCCGGGACCCTTGGCTTTCTGATCCCGCCTTCGTTGATCATGATCGTATATGCGATTCTTGCAGAGGTCTCCATCGGAAAGATGTTCGTCGCCGGAATTCTCCCCGGACTCCTGCTGGCCGGCGTTTACTCGGCCTATATCATCTACCGCGGCATCCGTGATCCGGACATCGCCCCCAGAAGCCAGGAGACCTATACCTGGGGGCAGCGCATCTTGGCACTCCGGGACCTTGCCCCCACGGCCCTGTTAATCCTCATCGTGCTGGGCAGTATTTACGCAGGCGTGGCCACACCCACCGAGGCTGCGGCGCTGGGCGTTTTCGGCTCTACGGTCTTTGCCGTGATCAACCGGCAAATGACCCCGCGGATCATGCTGGAATGCCTGGTAGGTGCGGTCAAGACCACCGCGATGATCATGATGATCGTGATGGGGGCCGGGTATCTTTCGCGCGTCATGGGGTTTTTGGGAATTCCAGCGGCCATCACCACTGCCATCATCGAGATGCAGCTTTCGCCCTATTTGCTGATGATCCTGCTGGGTGTAGTCTACGTCATTTTGGGCTGCCTCCTGGATGGATTCTCCATCGTGGTCATGACCCTTCCCATTTCGCTTCCAATGGTCACGGCAGCCGGATTCGATCCAATCTGGTTTGGGATCTACCTGATCCTCATGGTGGAGGTCAGCCAGATCACCCCACCGGTCGGCTTCAACCTCTTCGTCATCCAGGGGCTCACCGACGAGCCCATCATGAAGATCGCCAGGTATGCATTTCCGTTTTTCCTGCTCATGTTGCTGACCACTGCGATTCTCACGGTGTTTCCGGGAATCGCCATGCTCCTGCCGAACCTGATGGTGGGGAAGTGATTTTCGGCTGCGCCGAAAATCATGAAAAAAGACAAAAGCCAGGGGCAGAAACTCCCGGCCAAAAGCCAAAGCCCTCCGCGCTAAACCGGCCAAACGGGCAACCGGGCAACTGAATAACTGGATTCGGTTCTTTGGTGGGCAAGGGCAATTGACCGCTTGACCATCGAAGTCCAGGAGGTGAAACACAATGCACATCGACCTTAACTGCGACATGGGAGAGAGCTTCGGCGCCTATCAACTGGGCATGGATGCCGAGGTCATTCGCCACATCACCTCGGCTAACATCGCATGCGGATGGCACGCGGGCGACCCGCTGGTCATGAACCGGACCGTTCAACTGGCTGTCGAAAACGGTGTCGGGGTGGGCGCCCATCCGGGTTATCCCGACCTGCTGGGTTTCGGCAGGCGAAACATGGCGTGCACACCGGAAGAAGTTCGCTTCTACATGATATATCAAATCGGTGCCCTGAAAGCCTTTTGTGCGGCCAACGGAACACGGCTCCGGCATGTGAAGCCTCACGGGGCACTGTATCTGACAGCCGTGGAAAATGCCGAGGTGGCACGTGCGGTGGCCGAAGCCATCGTGGCGGTGGATCCGAATCTTACCTACGTTGCGCTGGCCGGGAAAAAAGGGGAGCTGATGACCCGAATCGGCAGCGAAATGGGGCTCAAGGTGGCCTATGAAGCCTTCCCGGACCGCGCTTACACTCCCGAGGGAACCCTGCAGTCCCGTAAAGAGCCCGGCGCCGTGATCAAGGATCCCCAGATCGTTGTCGAACGCGCTCTTACAATGGTTCTTGAAAAGCGCGTCATTGCCGTCGACGGCACGTCCATCCCCCTCGAAACCGATACCCTTTGTGTGCACGGAGACACGCCCACGGCCGTTGACCTGACTCAGGGCATTCGGAATGCCTTGGAATCGGAAGGGGTCGACCTGTCCCCCGTGGGAACCGACGCCTGAGGGGAGTGAAGTCGTCAGAAATCCCTTCCGAATGCGAAAATAACTAGCGGAGGCCCCGTGAGTGTCCCCGAAGTGCAGGTGCCATTCACGTACTGCAAAGATGACATCGAGAATGAACATGAAGAAGCACCTTATTGGAAATTGGGCCTATGCATTCGTTGTGTTGATCGGCATGGCAGCCCTGTCCGGCGGTTTGCCGTCGATTGCCGCAGGTGAGGTCAAGATCGGTGTGATTTACCCTTTCACAGGCGGATCTGCCGCTGCCGGCCGCGAACTGGAAATCGGTGCTCGGCTTGCCGCCGATATCGCCAACCGGACAATGCCGGATTTGCCCATGGACATCGCAAATCATGCGGGGATCCAGAGCCTGGGCGGCGAAAAGGTCCGGTTGTTGTTTCGAGACCACAAAGGAGATCCCCGTCTGGGTGCCGATCTGGCGGAAACCCTCATCACGTCGGAAAAGGTCCAGGGGATCATCGGGAGCTACCAGAGTTCGGTGACCCGTGCCGTCAGCGACGTTTGCGAGCGCCACGGTATCCCCATGATCAACGGAACATCCACCTCACCAGCGCTCACACAGCGCGGATATCAGTGGTTCTGGCGCACCACCCCTCATGACAAATAGTTTACCCGGGACTTGTTTGCGCTCCTGGCCGGACTGACTGAGGGAAAGGTGCCAGGTGTTCCGCATGTTCCCAAAAGGGAAATCGGAGCCATCGCTTCAGCTTGTGAAAACTCCGAATGGGGAACGCACGTTTCAGACCTCATCCGGATGATGGCCGATGAGTATGGCTTTATGCTCGGCCCATCCTTGCTGTATTCGGCAAAATCCAAGGATTTTTCCCGCGAGGCGGGGACCCTTGTGGAGGGGCGGCTGGGTGTCATGCTATTTGCCTCCTACACCGCGGATGCGATCCTGATGATGAAGGCGCTGCGGGCCCGGCACGCCGCCCCCAAAATCATCTGGGGTCAGGATGCGGGGTTCGAGCGAATCGAATTCCGTGGCATGCTGGGATACGATATCGAGGGCGTGCTGACCCGCACGGTTTTTCACCCGAAGCTTGCGGACGCCAAGAAAATCGTCGGCCACGTCAACGCGTTGTACAAGCACAAAAAAAGAGCGGGGGACGACATGGGCGGCGCTGCCGCTCGGGCGTTTACCGCCGTGCAAACCTGGATTCATATTTTAGAAAACGCCGGATCCACAGAGGCGGCCGACATCCAAAAGGCGGCTAACCGCATCCACATTCCTGGAGACCAGCTCATCGTTCCATGGTACGGGATCCGTTTTGCCGAGCAAGGTGGGGAAAAGGGTCAGAATGTTCTGGGATCCGGTCTGATCGGGCAATACCAGATAGACACGGACGGGAACCTGGTGATGGAAATCGTCTACCCGTTTGAATTGGCAACCGCAAAGATGATCTATCCGTTTAAAGGATTTTAGGTCTCCTTTTCCGGAGAGGCCCCAATTTGCGGCAGAGGCGCCTCAGGGATGGCCGAGGGGCGTTTGGGAGAGTCGTGAAAATGGAAAGCGGTCTGTTTGAAAAGCCGGTATTCCGCCTGGCGGGAGACCGGGGGCTTCTGGTCGAATATGGCGGCAGCATCGATCCGGCAATCAACCAGAAGGTGCGGGTCATGTCCCTTGCACTGGAGCAGGAAATGCCCGTGGGGGTTACGGAAGTTATCCCCACCTATCGTTCCTTACTGATTGTCTATGAGCCGGATAAGACCCGGCCGGCGCAACTGGAAAAAGTGCTGGAAAGCACCGAGCAGCGCCTGGATGACATCCGCATTCCACCGCCGAAGGTCGTGGAAATTCCCGTCTGTTACGGAGGAGAATTCGGACCGGACATCGAGCATGTGGCCGAGATCCACGACCTGACCGTGGAAGACGTCATCCGGACCCACTCGGAACCGGAATACCGGATCTACATGGTCGGATTCACACCGGGCTTTCCGTTTCTCGGTGGACTTTCCGATAAGCTCCACACGCCTCGGCTGGAAACCCCCCGCACGAAAGTTCCCCGCGGATCCGTCGGCATCGCCAGCAACCAGACCGGGATTTATCCCATTGCCAGTCCCGGCGGATGGCAGCTCATCGGCCGCACCCCCCTGAAACTGTTTGCCCCGGAGCGGGAGAATCCGATTCTGTACCAAGCCGGTGATTTTTTGCGGTTCAAACCGATATCCATGGCCGAATACCGGAAGCTGGAAAAAGAGGAGGGAGTCTGATGGGCACCTTTTTAGTCATCGAACCGGGGCCCTTTTCCACGGTCCAGGATCGGGGAAGGTGGGGATACCAGCAAATGGGACTGCCGGTTTCCGGAGCGCTTGATCCTCTGGCCTTCCGCATGGCAAATCTTCTTGTCGGGAATCCGGAAAATGCCGCGGTGATCGAATGTACCATCGTGGGGCCTCAACTGGCCGTCATGAAGGAAGTGGATATCGCGGTCACCGGTGCCGATATGCAGATGAAACTGAATCACAAGCCGTTGGAAAATTGGAGGACCATCCGCGTCAAACCGGGGGACCTGCTCAGCTTCCAGTCGGCGAAACAGGGCTGCCGCGGATATCTTGCCGTTACCGGCGGGATAGATGTGCCGGAGGTGATGGGAAGCCGGTCCACCTTCACAGGGGGAAAGCTCGGGGGATACCACGGTCGTCCCCTCCGAAAAGGCGATATTCTGAAAAGCAGCCCCGGCAGGCCCCTTGAATGGCCCCGGCGGCTGCCCGAATCATACACACCGCCCTATTCGGGTCATGTGGAACTGCGTGCCGTTCCCGGGCCCCAGGACGATTTTTTCCAGGAGGGCCTGAAAACGCTGTTCGGGTCCGAGTACACGGTTTCGGGAAGGGCCGATCGCATGGGATACCGCCTGGAGGGACCGGCAGTGGTGCAAAAAGAGGGGGCTCCGCCGAGCATCATTTCCGAACCGACGATGCCCGGCGGTATCCAGGTGCCCGCTGACCATCAGCCCACTGTCCTTCTGGTGGAACAGACCGTCGGCGGTTACACGAAAATCGCTACGGTAATTTCCACGGACATCTCCCGGATCGCCCAGGCCACGCCGGGGGACACTTTCCGGTTCACGCGCGTGGACGTCGAGGAAGCCCACCGACTGTACCTCCGTCAGCAGGAGAAACTGGCCACCCTAACCGAGTTGCTGGGGTAGGCTAAGTTCTTGGGTGGTCGAATGGTCAAGGGGGTTCTTGTATATACACCAGACCGCTTGCGGCCGTTTCATTTTTTCTGGAAACGGTTGGCGGTGTGTCTCGAATTTACCAGGAGGGGGCCTTGGGCGATAATTTGGACGTTTTGTATATCCTGAACGATATCCCCACCGAAGACGGTTTGGAACGACATAATATTTGCTCGTGCTGCGGTACTTTCGCAGCAAAAGGTGGCACCGTGTTCGGCGAATTGTTTGAATTCGAGATGGAGGACCCGGTTCTCGGACGCTAAATCGACCATGCTTATCGCCTCCGGAACCGGCCTCAGTATTTATGAGGAGAAGATAATGGCCGACAATGTCTGACTTCAGAACCTCACATGGGAAGAAGTGCGGGACAAGATTTCCGAGAGCCTGGGCACCATACTGGTTCCCATTGGCAGTACCGAGCAGCATGGCCCCCACCTTCCGGTAGGAACCGATACCCTGGTCGCCATGGCGCTGGCAGAATCGGCAGCGGCTAAGGCCCATGTTGTGGCGGCACCACCCCTCTGGTTCGGGTGTAGTCCACATCACATGGTGCTTCCCGGCACCATCACGATCCGACCGGAGATTCTGGTGGAGGTGGGTTTTGATATGGTATCCTCTTTGAAACACCATGGATTCGACAAGGTGATCTTCATCAATGGCCACCGGATCGTTAATGTGACCTGGCTACAGATTGTTGGTGAGCGAGCAAAACGGGAACTGGGGGTCAGGGTGATGATTTTTGATCCGGCCTACATGTCCAAGGAATTCGTACGAACCATGGGATGGGGAGAGGTGGGCCATGCCGAGGAGATTGAAGGATCACACATGTGGTACTACTATCCGGATCTGGTGAAGATGGATCGGGCCATAGACAATCCCCACCGACACCATGTCCGTTACCATGTGGATCCGGGTTATCCCGGGGATACCCTTTGCTATGTACCGAGCAGTCCTGAAGAGATGAAGGCGATGGCGGAGATCGCCGGGGGCACTTCCGGCGAACCGGGCAAGGCATATAGAGAAGGGGGCGAGGCATACCATGAACACCTGGTCGGCCGTTTGCTGGAAGTGATCCGTATGATTCAACAGGATTGAGCATGGAAGAGTGGTCGAAAAACCGATTTTTCAGCATATTTGTGCTTCTGGTCATGGCGGGAATCGTCTTCGGTTTATTCTATCGGGCGTACAACTGGCCGGCGGGTCAGAGCATGCGACCTCCTGAAACGACATCCAAAGATGCGTCTTCAAAGAAAACGCTTTCTCCCATTAAGGATAACCGGGTGACGCTCTTGCGGGGGCGACCCGTAACGGCGTGGAAAAAGAAACTTGTCTACCACGGCCTGGAAAACGATCGAATCCACATTGCCGTCTATATTCTGGAGCTTGACCCGGAAGTCCCCTATCACCATAAAATTCCGGTAAAAGAGGCCAAAAAGGGTTTCCGCCTGGGCGGGCAGAAATTCTTCTTAGCAGCTTACGGAAAACACCGGATTAAGCTTCAATTCGAAGACAGTTTTAATCACTAGAGCAGGTTCGTCGCTGCTTTGGGGGAGTTCTCGAGGAGGGTGGCGGCACAGTTTGCCGCGGCACTTGACAACGATGGCCAAGGAGCATTACCTTAAAATATAGTCTTCACCTTCGGCTGGGGAGGAGACATGCAAACATACTTAAAACCCTGTTCTCGCTGAGGAGAAACGGGGTTTTTTTGTTTCATGACAGCGGAGGGGATCCTATGACGCCTCCCTCTGACAATCGGCTGTTGGCACAGCTATTGGCGCGTGCCGATGTCACCTTCGAGGGGTCGCGGCCTTTCGATATCCGCGTGAACCATCCCGACTTTTACCCCCGCGTCCTAAGCGGCGGCTCACTGGCGCTCGGAGAAAGTTATATGGACGGCTGGTGGGATTGCGATGCCATCGACCAGCTATTTGAACGGGTTCTGGCAGCCAGACTGGATTGCCGGGTTCCTCGATCTCGAAACATTCTCTGGGCAGGGGTCAAGGGTTTCCTGACCGGGTCCCAGAGCAGATTTCGGGCCTTTGACGTGGGGAAGCAGCACTACGACCTGGGCAACGACCTGTTCGAAGCCATGTTGGATCGTCGCATGAATTATTCCTGCGCATACTGGCAGTATGCTCGGGACCTTGAGCGTGCCCAGGAAGACAAACTGGAGTTGACGTGCCGGAAATTGATGCTCGATCCGGGGATGCGTGTCCTCGATATCGGCCGCGGGTGGGGCGGGTTTGCCATCTACGCCGCCGAGCATTATGGAGCACGGGTCACCGGTATCACGGTTTCCCGGGAGCAGGTCGAGTGGGCCCGGGAACGGATTGGAAAGCTGCCCGTCCGCATCGAATTAATGGACTACCGGGATGTTCGTGAAACGTTCGATCGCATCGTCTCCATCGGTATGTTCGAACACGTCGGAATCAGCCGTTACAGGATGTTTATGAACGTCGTGGCCCGCTGCTTGGAACCCGGAGGGCTTTTTTTACTCCACACAATTGGCTGCAATCGGTCTGTCACATCCCTGGATCCCTGGTATGAAAAGCATATTTTTCCGAATTCCATGCTACCGTCGGCTCGTCAAATTGCGGCAGCTACCGAGGGTCTGTTCGTCCTGGAAGACTGGCACAGTTTCGGTTCCCACTACGATCCGACCCTGATGGCCTGGCACCGTAATTTTACCCAACACTGGCCGTATCTTTCAAAACGTTACGATCGGAAATTTTTCCGCATGTGGAATTACTACCTGCTATCTTGTGCCGGCAGCTTCCGAGCTCGAAGGAACCAGCTCTGGCAAATCCTGCTCTCGAACCGCGGCCTTAAAGGCCGACTTCCGATATGGCAAAACATCAGGTCTGCAGTGCCCAAAGAGTCGACAGAAGAGTTAGAGGAGGCCTGTAGCATATGACCCTCCAAGATTTCGCACATATAGCAAGCCCGACAGGGATTGAGTTGCGTATCACCCCGGCGGCACTTTCGTTGGTTCGGAAAAAAGGCGCCCCAATCACGATTTGGCTATACAGACGGCCGATAGGTGCCGGTTGATGAAATGTGAACTGCAGTCCGGCAGTTCGCCTGGGCGTGCCGAAAACAAGCGCGGATTTTCAGAATATTTCGTATAAAGGTATCAACATCTGGCTGTCCGACCGGATCCGGCCGAAAAACACTGCCGCGGGCGTCCTGGAGATAGAGTGCCGCCGATGTTGGGGCTTCAAAAGGCTTGCTCTGAGCGGCGAAAAATCGATTCTCGATTCCTGCGGTTGATATTTTTAAAAGCCTGCCTTAGTATTTTTCCAATACAAAAAGTAGATGAAGGAGGTATCCTATGGCTAAACTAGTACCGGGCGACAAAGCCCCGGCATTCGAACTTGGGGATCAAAACGGCAATATTCAACGGTTGGCCGATTTTGGAGGCCGCCGACTGTTTGTTTTTTTCTATCCAAAGGCAAGTACCACCGGGTGAACCGTTCAAGCCAAAGCAGTGCGGGACGCACTGTCCGAGTTAGATCAACGCGGTGTGGCTGTTGTCGGTATCAGTCCGGATCCGGAGAAAGACCAGAAGAAATTCGATGATAGGCACAGCCTGGGATTTCCGCTGCTATGCGATACCGAACATGAGATTGCCGAAGCTTATGGCGTGTGGGGAGAGAAGAAGCTGTACGGAAAGACCTTCATGGGGATCGTGCGTTCTTCATTTCTAATAGACGGGGAAGGCAAAATCGCCGCTGCCTGGTACAAGATCAGTCCGAAGGATACGGTGCCGGAGCTAATGAGCGCTCTATAACAAAATCCCTTCGAAAGCTTTAATTGGTGGATTTTGGAGCGGGTACTGAGGCGCCAAGACGTTTCATACATGTGCCGGCTCAATCCATTGTAGTCTTTTTAGTCGCATCCAAAATTCTGCGAATCTTTTGAGATAGCTCAGATAATTTGAACGGCTTTTGGATAAAGCCGTTACATCCCTTATTCATCAGATCTGTGGCTTGCCCGTCAATGGCATAGCCGCTGGACAATAGTATTGGAATCGTCGGTTGAACTTCCCGGATCAGGTCAAATGCCCGGTCGCCTTTCATGCCCGGCATGATCAGGTCAAGGATGACCAGATCTATCTCGACTTCCGAATGTTTAACCATATCAACGGCGTGTTCCCCATTTCTTGCAGCTAACACCCGATACCCCAATTTCTCCAGCATCGCCTGGCCGACCGCGATGATCATCTCCTCATCGTCTACCAGGAGAACCGTTTCCGATCCACCGGCGATACCCGTTTTCGGTGGCACCTGCTCTTGCGCGGGCTGATCCGTAACCGGCAGATAAATTTGGAGCGTCGTGCCCTGGCCGATTTTACTTTCCGCTTTGATAATACCGGAATGGTTTTTAACGATACCGTAGGCCGAAGCCAGTCCTAATCCTGTGCCCCGTTCCTTTTCCTTGGTCGTGAAAAAAGGATCGAAAACCCGTTGAAGATTAGACTCATCAATTCCGATACCGGTGTCCGTGACCGAAACTTGAGCATAACGGCCCGGCAAAACACCGTAAGGTTTCGTTTCAGATTCGCCTAACGGAACGACCTTGGTTTCCAGATGCAGATGCCCGCCATCCGGCATGGCCTGCCCGGCGTTGACGTACAGGTTCAACAGGACTTGTTCAATTTGACTGCGATCCGCTGCAACAACCGGTGGCGGATCGTATAATCTGGTGCTGATGCGGATGTCTTTTTTTGTGCGGCCGAACATGGATGAGCTTTCGAGCAGCAGATCATTGATGTCTACTGCTCCCACCTCATATTTTCCCACCCGTGAGAATCCTAAAAGCTGTTTGGTCAGGTTTTTTGCACTTTGTATATATTCTTCAATGGCGCGAATCGCTCCGTAATATCCGGCAAGGGTTCCGACCGCTTCAAGTTTCTGGACCTGCAAAAGCTGTCTTTCCATCCTCATCCGGTCCGTGACATTTTCCATAAAACCCTCATAAATTTTCTCCCCATTCTGGCCCGTTGTCACTCGGGTGTATATATTCACCCAAATGCTTTTTCCGTCCTTTCTCTTAAATTCAACCGGTTTTGCTTCAACATATCCCTCGTCATCAATCTTTTTGAGAATTCCACTTCTCTCTTTCGGGCGGGCATATAGATCAATGATATTACCCACTGATGACAAAAACTGTTTAGGGGAATCATACCCAAACATTTCTGCCATGCTTTTATTGGCGATCAGAAATTTCCCTTTTTTTGTTACCTGGTATACCCCCATGATGGCATTGTTAATGAGGGTCTTTTATTTTTCTTCGCTTTTTTTCAAAGCCGCTTCGGTACGTTTGCGGTCGGTTATGTCGTACCCTTCCGGGATCAGGTAGATCACATCCCCATTGTCGTCGAACACCGGCCCGATGCGAAAATCGATGTTCCTTGTCTCCCCGGCGGCCGAGACATGGGTGGATTCAAACTGTACCATCTCCCCTCTCAGGGCTCGATCCATGGCCGCCCGCAATGCGCGTCGCATCTCTTGGGAATGGGCCCACCACGGCGTTTCCCAACAGAGTTTTCCGACAACGTCCTGTGGTTGGACGCCGGCAAACTCCAACGCCGTTTTGTTCGCCATGAGTAGACGGCCCTCTTTGTCAATGAGTCCCGTTAGCTGGTAGTGGTGATTATATACGGCATCAAACTGGGCTTTTATTTCACGGAGTGTCTCGTTGGCATCTTCCAACTCGGCTGTTCGTCGCCGACACTGTTCCTCCAAATGGGCTTGTAATTGTTTAGACTCTCTGCGTTCCGCATCAAGCGCTCGATTAGCCAACTCCAGCCTGGTCTTCATTCTGGAAATGGCCAGAAGGGACGTCACACGGGAAAGAACTTCAGGGAACTCGAAAGGCTTCAGGATATAATCAACGCCGCCCACGTCAAAACATTTAGCTTTATCGATTGCCATGTCCACCAGGCCCATGAACAGGATCGGAATCTGCTTGAGGTCCTTATCGGCCTTGAGCCGCTCGCAGACCTGATAGCCATCGATGTCCGGCATCATGACGCCGAGCAGGATGATCTCCGGCGGATCATTTGCAGCTATCTGTAAAGCCTCCGGGCCACTGGAGGCCGTGCGGACGTCGAAGCCCTCGCCTGCGAGAAAGTCACTCAACGTGCGAAGATCTTTGGGCGCATCGTCCACCAACAGGACAACACCCCTGTTCTCCTTAGTCTGGGATTTACTCATTTGACGGAAAACCCTCTTGAACTTCTCGAGAACCCGTTGACATGCCTCAGACGATGTAAAGCGGGCCGTGATAATTGTCAGTAGTCTACCATGGAAACTCATCGTTCACCACCCCGCACAACGTGCCGGGACCGATGATTCAGCCGCACACTTTGGACGGTGTGTCATCTGTCAGGAAATCCGGATTTCGACGGCGATTCCCATAACCGCCGGATCATCACCGTGTTCCGCGTTCCATGATATCTATTCTTTTTTTTGGTTTACCATTTTTTTAATGATATCGCCAATGTCCTTTATCCCACGCTCCATTCGTTCATCCCAAGACCCGCCATATCCAATCCGTATATATGGGTCAAAAATGTTTAAGCTGGTACAGAGAAAGCCGGGTAATATCGAGATCCCCTTTTTCTTGGCTTCGTAATATACCTCACGACCGTCGATACCCCCGGGAAGCTCTATCCAAATCGACTGGCCACCCGAGGGCGATGTCATTTTAATCTCTTCCGGGAAATGCGTGTTAATTGCGGCGACACAGTAACGATGTTGGAGTCTTATGGTTTCTCTGAGTTTTTTGAGATGCCGATAATAGCTTCCTTCTTTTAAGTAGTTGGCAACGACGGCCTGATTTAAGGTCGGGGACATCAAGGATCGATTCAACTTCATTCGGATGATCGGTTCTTTGAATCGATCCGAAACCACCCATCCCACCCTCAGACCCGGCGCCAGCACTTTTGAAAATGACGAACAGTACAGTACGTTATTCCGGGCATCCCATTTTTTTATGGGATTTGGCCGTTTTTCTCCAAAATACAGGTCTCCGCAGACATCATTCTCAATGATCGGAATGCCTTCATTGCCAAGCAGATCCAGCAGCTTTTTTTTGCGATCATCGGGCATGATGAACCCGAGGGGGTTCTGACAATTCGGATTGACGATGCAGGCCGCAATTTTCACCTGTTCAAGGATGCGTTCCATGGATTGTAGGTCGATACCGGTATCGGGGTCCGTCGGCAATTCCAGTGCATACATATCGGAGTCTTTGATGGTTTGCCGCAACCACGGATCGGTCGGCGATTCCACAATAACGGTATCTCCCGGAGATGACACCGCCCTTAAACTAAGGCTCAGGGCCTCCGTGCACCCATTGGTGACGATGATATCGTCCATGGATATCGACGGGATGATGGGAAACAGAAGCTTGGAGATTTGTTGCCGAAGTTGAGCATCTCCCTGGGGAGGAGCATATCTGGCGATCACATCGGGTATCTGTTTTTTGGGGATTGACTTTAAGTGTTTGTGAAGACTCTTGAAGGGCAAATGAACCGGCGCTACGGTTACGCTGCCCAATTTTAACATATGGGGACTGCCCATGTCTTCCGTCAATTGGTGGATCAGATCGTCAAGGTTGATCTTCGTTGGGACCATTTCATGATGTTGCATGCCCGGAGGATGGCGTAACCGTTCCGATGATGACCTGATGAAGTACCCAGAGCGATGACGAGATTCCACCACCCCCCTTTTTTCAAGCTCCACGTAGGCTTGAAGTACGGTCGTCATACTGTAGCCGGTTTTCTGGCAAAGTGACCGTAATGAAGGCAGTTTTTCAGAGAGCCGGAAGGCCCCTTTCTCAATCTGACCCTGGATTCGATCGGCCAGTTCAACGTATAGAAATTTTCCATCTCTGTTTTTCATTATCTGCTCTGCTTTTTTTTCATAGCATCTGCATCTGTTATTTATTTAGTTTATAACTACACTGTATCATAAATAATTTTCCGAATTTAGCAAATGGCCGCGAAAGGAGCCCAACAATGAAAACAACATGGTTCATGGTCATTCGATATCTGATTTCAGGCGAAGCTTCAGGGGCAGGGCGCATGGATTTCTGGAATGGAGTTTATCTGATCCGCAAGACACCTTTCCAAAGACATTGTCTCGAGCTTTCCAAGGTGTTCTTTTTAATAGCGTTGTCCACCTCCATCATGATGGCATTGGCCCATTGGTGTGCATGATTTTTCGAAAAAGCGGTGCAGGTCTTTCTGGGAAAACGTCAACCCGTATGGCAAGATCGATAATTCATAAACGGGATAGCATCCAATTGGAACCATAATCAGGAGTTCTAAATGAGCGAATTATCTGTGTACGATTTGAATACCCGTGAGGCCTGGCAGGAACTGTTAGATTACATGCAGTCTGCCCTGGGCCTGCCCAGTGCCCTGTTGGATCCAGAGAACATCATCCTGCAGTCCAGCGGCGACCGAAATCAACTCGGCCGGGAGATCCGATCCCGGGCGAAAGCAAAACCGGTCATTTGCGGACAGTCGCAACAATTCATGGCCAAGATGGCACGCACCCAAAAAACATCCGTGGTGGACATCTGCGAGGCAGGAATGGTGAAGCTTGTCGTGCCGCTTTTCCAGAATCAAGATTACCTTGGGTCGATTACGACCTGTGGCGCCATGCTACCGGAAATGGCGATCGAGACCTTTCTCATCGAGAAGGCAACGGGCATGGGTAAGGACACTATTGATGAGATGGCCGAACAGGTTCCTACCGTTCAATCAGAGCAACTCAAACAGCTTGCCGAAGACACTTTTCAACGCGTGAAGTCAACCTGACACACCTGTTTTATAATTTAGCCGGGCAACGATGTTCTGCTCTGCTGTTTCTTATCGGTCGTGAAATAATAAAGGATACTATGGACCTGCGGCTGTAATTAGGCAACCATAGCGTTTCGCACAGCTTACCTTAAACCAACCCGCCGAGCAGGCAGTCGATGGCATCGGTGCACAGATGCCACAACAAGCCTATCGCTACCGCGCGTACCTTCCAGGAGGGAACTGCCAGCAGTCCCCCGTAGGCGACCCCCGCCCAAAACTGTACGGACCGGGGACAAGGGTGACACGTGTTCGGAGACATAGGTAACACTTTTCGTGTTTCATTGTTCTTTTACATTTAGTTGCGCAATCTTCTGGTTGCAAAAATAGATCTCAA
>Ga0056120_1000116_pt1 | contig 15658 bp, 19 predicted proteins | sample WorMettaBAHAMAS2_FD_71121 | JGI IMG/M metagenome (GOLD analysis project Ga0056120, IMG submission 71121) | Marine gutless worms symbiont microbial communities from Max Planck institute for Marine Microbiology, Germany - Olavius tantulus BAHAMAS.2 ...
GTATGGCGACCCACGGCGTATATACCGATGCATCAAGAAAACAAGCAGCAGAATACCGACTGCTGCTGTCGATGCGATGACCAGCGTCAATCCGCCCCCTGAATCCATCAGACTCCCTTAAAAAACCGATCGTTACTCGTCTCACCCGGACACGACATGTTCGGCCTAAAGCCGGGGCAGGTTACCTGTCAAGTATCTGAAAAAGGGTGTGAAATCAATCGAATTTCAATGAAGGTCGAGAATTTCGAAGGTGTTGTCCATCATGTCCGCGGTAAGGAGCTTACCACGGAGCAGGGAACCGCGCCTGAGGATAATTTTTATGATTTCAGAGCATTCCAGAGTCGCCAGGAATGTGACTGCCTGGGGTAGACATCCCAATGAGGCTTCAGATCCTTTTTCTGCTGCCGCTTCCCGGGGTCCAAACACGGATATCAGCCCAGGGTCTGATGGAAACACGGTTGTAAGGTATCCGGAGGCACCGGCCACCGCCGCGGAGACTAGAGGGCAACCGATCGTACGGGCGGTATCTTCAATGATAAATCGGGTTTGAATGTTGTCTAGGCAATCCACGATCGCATCGCTGCCTTCTAATAATGCCTCCGAATTCTCTTTGTCCACACGTATCTTGGCCGTGTGAACTTCCACGGAGGGATTGATGCGACCGAGTCGTGTTGCGGCTGCTTCTGCCTTGGGGCTGCCCAAGTCATCTATATTACTGAGAAATTGGCGGTTGAGGTTGCTATCCTCAAAGTGATCTGCGTCGAAAAGGGAAAGCCGACCAATACCGATTCGCGCCAAAATCTCGGTAACCGCTCCTCCCAGACCGCCCAGACCAATGACACTGACACGGGACTGCAACAGCCGCATTTGGTCATCCAGAGACAGAGCGTTTAAATTCCGGGCGTATCGTTCAGGAACGACTCCGTTCTCCAGCGCCCTGAGTTCGACTTCCCGTCCCGAAACGATAAATTGCTTGGACAGGTGCAGGACATCCGCCAGGGAAAGGCTCCGATAGGGAGAGCCGTCCGGCAGCTGCCGATCCACGGCCCGTTTGTCAATTTCCCCGATAAGATGAGATGGCGGCGTCATTTGGGCTGAACCGATGTCTTGTGATGTTAGGATGGCGCGATTCACGGGACCAGTTATTGGGTATCAGGTACTCGCTGCTAAGCCGGAGTCGATTTCGGAGTGGCAGTGTGTGCTCCTGGATGACTGTATGGCCCACGGGTTGAGAAGATCGTTGCCAGAATCCAGTAACCCATACCTAATATCTAATAGACCATTCTAGCCGCCGCCGACGGGTGGAAACACGCCGACCCGTTCACCGCCTCTTAACAGGGCGTCAGCATCGGATTTGACCCCATTGACAAAAATGAGCTTCGCCTCTTTCAGGGGGACCTGCAAGCCGATCAGAAGATCCTGAATCGAAATACCCGGCTCTATGGGGTATTGGTCCGCCGATTCCGGCAAATATTTCTTCAGGCTGGCAAATAATTTGATCTGTACGTGAACTTCCATAAATGTTTTAGAAGACCATCTTTCATTGTCGCTGAAAACCGGCTATGGTGTCGCCGCCCGGCTGATGTGGCTATCTAAACAATTGCTTTATTAATCTTAAGCATATCTGTCGGTGAGTCAATTGTCAAAATGGAGATGCGGATCTTACGGTTACCGCCGTTTCAGCGACGACCCTCTTATCCGCATGGACCTATACCGGCTGGCTCACCGTCATCGGGCGCCTGCCGTTTTCAGGCGAGACACTCGGCGGTTTGATGCCAGACACGTTGTACCGGGGTATCCGGGGTGTGACCCATCACCTTCAAACCGCTCTGTTTACCATCGAATCGGGACTTGGTATGTATCGGTCGATGAGTAATTGATGATTTTCTCTTGTAACTTCACCTATTTCTTGACAAATAGATGATTTAATGAGAAAAAAACATAAATAACGATTGAACATCAGTAACCAGGAGAGGGGTGTTTGAAGATGGCACTGACGAAAGCGCAGATCGTAGCCAGTGTTCAGGAGGAACTACATTTCTCAAAGAGCCGCTCGGCCGAAATCATCGAGACGATTCTTGAAATTATCAAACGGACTCTGGAGAACGGCGACGACGTCTTGATCAGCGGATTTGGGAAATTCTGTGTGAAAAACAAAAAAGAGCGACGTGGGCGTAATCCTGCCACCGGTGAGGATCTGATGCTCAATCCACGCAAAGTGGTCACGTTCAAGTGCTCCGGGAAACTCAGAGAAAAGGTTAACGGCAGTTGATGTGAACTCCGTTTTCAGGCCGGAAAATATATGGTGGATACGCACCATTGTCCTGTTTCTGGCTGGAATCGGTTTCCTTCTTTTTGGCATTCAACTACTCGTTTCTGCGTACCACTTAAACGATCCGTTTTATTTCATTCTTACCTTCTTTTCATCCAATTTGATCATCTTGATCAGTGCCTCCATAGTCATCGAGCTGGGATGGCAGATGGTCTTGGCCTTCCGAGAAACCAATGATCAGGAGGATGAACCATCCGAAATGGACAACGACTGACACGGTCCTATCTTAATTTGATCGAGCATTTCGTTTGCTGATCGGCAGCCCGGTTTCCCCAAGGTGCCGGTCAGGCCAACCATCTATGGAGGAGGTATCCAATGACCGATGTATCTGCAGACGTGGTGATACTCGGAACCGGGCCGGCCGGACTTCAGGCGGCCATCCATGCTGCCAGGGCGAAAGTATCGGTTGTGGTCATGGGCCGGGAAACAAAGTCGAGCCTGTATCGGGCTCATGTTGAAAACTACTGTTGCCTTGGAAAAATCTCCGGTGAGCAGTTGCTCCAGGACGGTGTTCAGCAGGCCAAAGATGCCGGGGCTGAATTTCTCCATGAGGATGTTGTGGAGATCACTCCGTCGGATCAGGGTTTTCTCGTCGTTACGGAAGGTGAACGACATATTCTTACGTACACCCTGATACTGGCCATGGGTGTATCTCGAAATCGGATCGGTGTTCCGGGTGAGAAAGAATTTCTCGGAAAAGGTGTCAGTTATTGCGTTGACTGTGACGGCAACTTTTACCGTGGGGAACCCGTAGCCGTGGTAGGCAACGAATCTGCGGCCATCGCCGGGGCCCTGACGCTGCTATTTTACGCGAAGGAGGTGCATCTGGTCGCCAAAAAACTAGATGTCTCGGACCGTTTGGCGTTCCAAGTGCAGGAGTCGGATGTCAACCTGCATATCGGACAATCGGTGAAGCGCATCATTGGAAACGATATGGTTGAGGGCCTTGAACTGGACAATGGCGAAGAACTAAAGGTGAGCGGTGTGTTCATCGAAACCGGTGCCAAGGGGGCTGTCGAACTGGCCGGATTTCTTGGAGTCGCCCTGGACCCGGAACATTTCAAGTATGTCGTTACCAACAAAACCCAGGAAACGAATGTGCCCGGAGTTTATGCGGCCGGCGATATATGCGGGCCTCCGTGGCAAATGGCCAAGGCTGTCGGAGAAGGGTGCGTCGCTGGCCTGGCGGCGGCCAAATTCGCGAAGAAGCAAAAGAGGGCGTTGAAGGATAAATAAGCTGAAAGATTGAATGAGCTCGAAGCTGAAAGCTGAAAGTTGAAAGGTAAAGCAGTTGAAAGTTTGGGGCTTCGCTCTTCGAGCTACGACCCCACAAGCAGGTGTCAGGTGTCGGGATGCTAAGCTGAAAGGTAGACCAGCTGCAAGTTTAAAGCTCGCCCGCCCTTGGCGGGCTGAAAGCTGAAAGGTTAAATGGCGGGGACGCTGGATGCCGAATCGCGGAGCGTTGGAGTAATGGAATGGTCGAGCGATACGCCCCAAGGACAGTTGGAATTCCAACACTCCTATACTCCAGTACTCCTTTATACGTCGGGCGAACCGGCAAACCCTTCGACGCGCTTCGCTTGCTCCCATCGGCTGCGCTCAGGACAGGCAGGACAAGCGGGCAAACCGGCAGACGGGCCTACTGGCCAACGGGCTAACGGGCCCACGGGCACCCGAATACCGATTCCCCAATACCCAATACCCAATACCGACAAGGTCGGAGGTCTCCATGACGTTCCGTAGAATCACCAAAGAAGAACTGTCATCCCGACTGGACGACGCCCAAATCGTCATCATCGATCTGAGATCCAACTGGGCGGGAAGTACCCTGAAAATCCGCCGGGCACGGCGGCAGAGCCCCACAGATATAGCATCTTGGGCGGTGAACTACCCGAAGGCGACCGAGATGATCCTGTATTGTTCCAGTCCGGAGGAAAGCGACAGCCTCAGGGCCGCCGACACATTGACTGCCGCCGGGTTTGAGAACATTTTCGTTCTGAGTGGCGGATGGGCGGTGTGGGAAACCTCCGGGCTCCCCACGGAAAAACGGATACCCGATCCATTACCCAAAGGGGTTGTGCCCAATGTGGGTAAGCCCTGACCAGGGCCGTGCCATATCCCGGTTGACCCGCACCCGACATCGCATCCGTTCCGGGGGGCACTGAGAAATAGGCGTCTCGCCGGGGCGCCAGGGGCGGATCCACTACATTCGGTATGGATGCATTGCAGTGAAACCTCTTATAACCATCCCTGTGCTGATGGCCATCGTCGGCTTTGCCGGCGTCATCCCGGCGCCTGCTCCTTCGGCGTCGACGTCTTCCATTGTCCGTTGTGACGGCGAGTCCATGCACCTCAATACGGGCGGAGCAGCGGTGGCCACCATTCTTTATGAAATTCAAAAAGAATGCGGAATAGATTTCGCGGGCATCCCCATTGAAGTGGACCACCCGGTGTCTGTTTCCCAGAGCGCGAACCGGCAGGATGTCCTCCAAAACTTCCTTCAGGTTCTGGGCGTCAATAGTTATGCTCTGGAATATCGAGACGATTTGTTAATTCAGGTCACGATCCTTCCCGTATCGGCGATACCCGACGCCGACCGGCCCGACATCCCAACCTCCACCCCGGAGTCCCCCGAGAAACCCTTTGCCGATGGTCTGCGGATCATCGATGTGATCGAAGGTTCCCAGGCGGATCTTGCCAATCTTCAAGAGGGGGACCTGATTCTATATTACGACGGTCAGCGTGTGACGCAACCGGCGGATCTGGTTCAGCTGTCACAGGCGCGCGGTGCCCAGGAACCAGTAGAACTGGTGGTCATTCGAGATGGCGCCCCGATTCGGATATATTTGAACGGCGGATTCATTGGCATCCGCATCCGCACCGGGTTGATCGACCGGTCTGTTTTGGAGAAGTACATGGACATCATGAGATAATATTTGAAAACGAAAAATTTTAATCTACAGCGACGATTCTCGGGCGTTGGTTTTTGACATCACGAAGTATTTATTCTAAACTATTGCTAACCAATCGGCCAACGTAACCGAAATGAAAGGAAATTAGCAGATGGCCAAAAAGGGTGAATACTTAAGCACTAAGGAATACGCCGACAAAATGGGTATGACCGTTTCCACGGTGACCAAACAACTTAGAAGCGGAAAAATAAAAGGGGTAAAACAGGGGGGAAAGTGGATGATCCCTGCCGGTGCGTCCGCCCCGAAAAAATCAGCGCCGAAGACATCGGCTCCTCAGAAAGCTGCGTCGAAAAAGTCTGCCCCAAAGAAGTCTGCTCCGAAAACTCCGTCCAAACCGAAGCCTGCCCCGGCATCCACCGCGCCGCCGGCATCGGCTGCTGAATCCAGCTACTCCGTCGAAGAGTTCAGCGACATGACTTTTCTGACTCCGTTTGGTGTCAAAGAATGGCTTCGAAAAGGTATTTTAAATGGCAGCCAGACAAGCTCCGGGGACTGGCGGGTAGATAGCTCCAGCCTGAATTTAGACCAGGTCAAGCGTCTGATACGATAACCTGGCCCCAGGAGTCCTGATCAGCGGAACCCATTCCGGACGAGTTCCGTTTTCATTGCCTTTCCCGTTCAGCTCTGAGCGCCGAGGCCATTCCACGGCGGCCCGGCCGTGCTGTTTCTGCCGCTTGAACTACTGAAACAGCCGCGTGTTTCCGGGATCGGGGTCATGGACCGTCACGGGACCGGTTTGGGCGATCCAGGGGTCGCGGCGGGCCACCCCTTCACATCTTACAGCGATAGCCATAACTGTGTTCCGATTCATCATACGTTCAAGGTATTACCGCAAAGACGCTGAGGCCGCAGAGTAGATTTTGATTTTGCATTTCGCTGAGAGGGCGAAATGCAAAACGATCGCTTGTCAAAATGTTTAAGAAATCGATATGGTTATGAGGAGTTCTTTCCCAGAATCCCCCTCTCAGGGATTCTGGGAAAAATACAGCTCCTTTGCGCCCTCTGCGACTCGGCGGTTAGCTTTTCCGTATTTCTGCAAACGGAATGAATTTATGACAGCCACTATAACCCGTACATTGCAATGTTCGGGCTAAACCCATGGAGCCACCATACCATGCATCCACCCATTACCCACGGGTTTCGAGAACTACCCGCATTGGAAAATCAGAAATGCTTTGCCTGCAGTCCGATTAATTCCAGCGGTCTTCAAATGCGCTTCCACACAGACTCGGACCGGCTCGTATCATGGGTGACCGTACCAGAGCACATGTGCGGGTGGCGGCATTTGGCTCATGGTGGGATTATCGCCGCCATCCTCGACGAAGTCATGAGTTGGGCGGCCATTTACCTGATGAAGCGGGTCATCTTGACCCGTTCGATGTCCATCGAATTCAGAAAACCAGTCTCCATCGGCACGGAGCTGAGAGCAGAAGGGCGTGTTTACGAGACCGGCAGCCCACGGGAAGCTGTCATGGAAGGCCGGCTGTATCGAACAGAGGGCGACTTGCTGTGTGCCCGGGCCGAAGGGGTTTTCGCCCTACTTTCGCCGAAAGCCGCCCTGAAGCTGTCCGTGGTGGATGAGCAGATGCTGGCTGATCTGAAGCCGTTGCTGGATCCGTCTCCTAAATGAAGTCCCCTTGCAGCACGTGGTTCGATACCCGAGTGGATCGTCAGCCCGTTTTTTCGAATTCCTAATCGGGAAGCAATCTGATATAACCGGAACCGAATCAATGAGACAGGTGATGGTATGACGGATGATCCAAGACCGACATTGGAAGATCCCGAAGTTTGGGTCGACCGCTATGGGGACTACCTTTATCGTTTTGCCCTTTCCCGGACGAAAGATCCCAGCGTCGCGGAGGATCTGGTTCAGGAGACACTTCTGGTCGCGCTCCAGGCCCGTGCGTCCTTCAAGGGAAGATCTACTCCCAAAAGCTGGCTGGCCGGGATATTGAAGCACAAGATCGTAGATCACTTCCGAAAATCAAAGCGGGAACAACCGACCGATGATGCGATCCTTCAGCGGGAAAATATTGACCGTCTTTTCGAGGAGAACGGTGCCTGGAAAATGGCACCCAACAAATGGGAAGTAAATCCCACCAAACTCTACGAACAAAAGGAATTTATGGATATTTTCTACAAGTGCTTGGCGAAACTCCCCGAGCGCTTAAGCAATGCCTTCATCCTTCGGGAGATCGACGGGTTGGACACCAAGGAAATCTGTAAGGCTCTCAATATCACGGCGACAAACAGTTGGGTGATACTCTACAGGGCTCGCATGGCGCTGCGGAAGTGCCTGGAGATCAACTGGGTCCATGAAGGGGTTTCGGAGTAAGTCGATGTTTAACTGGATGACGAACTGTCAACGGATTACGGAAATCGTTTCCGAAGCGATGGACAATCCGCCCCCGCTCGATCGACGGCTATGGATCTGGATGCACCTGGTCATGTGTGGACATTGTTCGAACTTCCGACAGCAAATGGAACTATTACGGGCGGCCGGCTGTTCGGACAACGGCAATCCGGCCGGAATGGATACCGAAGGATTGTCGGAAGAAGCACGCCAGAGGATCAAAGAAGCCATTCGCAAAGGGTACCCATAGACCTCTCTTCGCCGAGTCGGCGCCACCACCGGAGTTCGAACTAACATTGGCGTCGGATTACATGGGCGCGTCGAAGGCCTTTCCGTAACCGGTCAGTTCAACATACCCCACACCACTCACCGGCCGACCACCGACGGTACCCATCACCGACACACTCCCTTTCCAATAATCGACACCGCTGCTCCGGGACGTTGTCATCTCCTGATCTTCCAGATTGGCGGTAACCTTCAGCTGCAATTGTCGCGAAGGGATCTCAAGGCCCCACGTTACGGGATATGTGGCCTGGGTGGTCGGGCTTTGCCAAGTGTCCATTGCATGTATAGACAACGCCGTGGATGCAAGATGATGAGCCCTTACTTCGGCATCCACGAAGGTTCCGCTGGAAGCCGGGTGGGCACCACCCTGTTTCCGACGCAACACGAAAAACATCAATTCCGTATTGTCGGAAAGCTGCAGACTGAACCAGTCCCATCCGCTGAGTCCGGGCTCAAGGGGTGCGGTGCTGTATTCATGGTCCATCCAGCTGAGACCTTTTACCGGACAGGGTGTCCCGTTTACGGTGATGACGCCCTCTGTGGCAAGGCGTGTCAGCGAATAGTAACAGCTCGCACGTTCGGGAGTCGAGCCTTTGCGGCTGTACCCGTGGTCTCCGTGAAGCACCGGCGCTTTTTGCGGCTCAAGGTTCAAGGCCAGTGAAAAATGGCCGGTATCGGCTCGAATATGATGTCGGTGAGCACCTATGGTCACCTGCCATTGTTTCAGAAATACCGTCACACCGTTATCGACTCGCGTCACACCGGCGAGATCCAGCGCCCCCCGTGACATGATCTCCGCCTGGAAGTGATGTTTTCGGGTCATATCCGAAACCGCACCATGGCCGATAAAGAGCTGGGCCGTTCGCCACTTCGAAGACGGATCCGGCCAGAGCGCTTCCTCTTCGGGCGGCCTCAACCGAACTCGAAAAATGGTGAACTGGTAGCCGAAACGTCGTCCATCGGGGCCTGCCACGTTTCCGGTATAATACCACCATTCGGTGCGGTGCCGGGGATGGTCCCCATGGTCCCTGGGAAACAGCAGCCGGCAAGGTCCGGTAACTCTGGCATAATCATCGGCAATCGAGGAAGATCCCCCTGTCCCCAACACCAGCGCATAAGCGATGCAAACGATCCGGACCCACAGCCCTATTTTTGTTCGTCGGTTCATTCTATTTTCAATGCGTTCCATGATCAGGCCCGCCTGGTCTTAACACCCGGCGGAGGGTGTCATGGTCAAGGCGTTCCTGACGGGGTGACACAGGCACTGACGTGCCCCTTGGCGTTTTAACGACGCCAAGACGCCCCGCTTTGCGATGCGTTGCTTACTACGAGGCAACGCTATAGTCCACCGACCGCGAATCTCGAACCCGTCGTCGCTCTTCAAGCTATGCCGCGCCTCTGAAATGCCTTTTCAAAGCGCAACCGAAACTCATTCAGCATCACATGGCCGGGTCGTAGCCTTTGGCGAAGCCTGGTAACGCGGGTCGCAAAATCCCGCCGCCAGGCGGGACCATGGAAGTCTCTGTTGGGCCTGCAGTGCGATGATCGGGCTATCGTTCCCTGAGCAACACTGCCGGCGGGTGGCGAAGCATCATCCGGGCGGCGGGAAGGGCGGCACAAAGGGCCGCACCGATGATGAGGGGTATGGAAAGCCCCACGGCGCCCCAGTCGACCCGGTACAGGAAGGTCCACCCGAAAGACTGGGCGTTGATGATAAAAATCAACAGAAACGATAACACGAATCCACACAACACGCCGGCTACCTCCCCGGCGATCACCATCAGCATGGCCTCCCAAAAGATCAGTCCCTGGATCTGACGGTTGCTGGCCCCGACCGCAATCATGGTGTTAAACTCCCTGCTGCGCTCGAGAACCAGCACGGACAGAGTGGCTGCGATCCCCAATGCCGCCACCGCCAGTGCAATGAGCAGCAAGACAGAAGTGACCGCAAATGTTTCATCGAATATCCGAAGGATGGCGCGGCGTAAATTTTTTCCACTGGTAACTTCCAGTCGTCCTTCGGACAACGCCACCAGATCCGTTACAAGGGATGCCAAGGCCGGATCGGAATCGCTCACCGACGGGTCCAGATAAAGACGGACGCCGCCCCAATTGGGAGTATCGAATTTTTGATTAAACGGTTTCATGGCATAAAAGACAACACCGCCCTGGGTACGGTAGTCCCTTACGATACCCAATATCGGCAGATTTAGTTCATGTTCGCCGATCCGGGTTCGAAACGTTTTACCAACCCCCTGACCCGTCACACTGGCAAATACTTCGCTGACCAGAACGCCTTCACCCTGCATAAAGAGTGGTGAGGCGGATTCCGGCTCCCCCTCAACCCATATGAATCCGCCATGGTTGCGGAATGAGTCTAAATCGACGGTCTCAAACTGGAAGGCGGCGTCTCCTTGATGCAGAAAAATCCGATGGTAGGGCAGCAATTCCACCGGCGCATCCAGCTGCTGAATCGCTCTCATCAACTCGATGGGGATCGGGTCCCGATACCGGTTGATGGACGCCATTTTCGGTCGCACAAACACATCCCCGCTGATCGTCTGATGAACCCACAGTTCCACCGTATGCCGGAAACTATGGATCATGATGACCAGAGCGCAGAACAGGGCGCTGGCGGTGATTAAGGCACCTACGGAAATCGCCACTCGCATGCCGCTGATACCGAGGTACCGTCCGGCTAAAAATGCCGGGATTCCCCCGATCCGTCGGAGGGGATGGGCCAGATGATGACCGATGGTTTTGAGGCACCACGGCGACAGCAAAGCAAATCCCGTGAACAACAGAAACGTGGCCAGGTATCAGGGCAGAGGCAGACCGGGTGGCCCGGGTAGCGTGGCCAGCGGCAACACCAGCGCCACGGAAAGGAGTCCCAGAGCACCGAGCCGGCCGGCCGTGCCCCCGCTCCTTTCAGTTTCCGGATTTTCCGTCATGACTTCCTTTGGTGATATGTTCATGGCACTCCGAGCGGGATGGGCGGCTGCCACCAGAGATATGATCAGGGTTACGGTAAAAGAAATGGCGATCTCCGAGCCGCTCAATATCAGCCGATCGACATGAACCCTTACAAACAAAGTGGAGATGGTCTCACTGACCCCCTCCAGCATGTATCGCACCATGGCCGATCCGATGGGAATGGATGCCAGCCACCCCGCCAGCCCCAGCAGGGCGCCTTCCAGGAGAAACAAGAGGAAAAGCTGGCGGGAAGATGCCCCATTGGCCTGAAGGATCGCCAGTTCGCGGCGTCGATTCGCCGCGTTTAAGGCGATCAGGCTGTAAACGAGAAACATCCCGACAAACAGTGACACGAAACTTAAAATAGACAGGTTGAGCTGATATGCCCGGATCAGCTGTTTCCCGCTTTCCCGCTCTGCCTCAGGTCGGACCAGTACCACGCCTTTCGGGAGGTCCGCTTCAAGGGCACCATCGATGCCATCCCCCGAACCGGAAGACAACCGGAGATCGATTCGATCGACGTGCCCGAAGAGTCCGGTCAACTCCTGAAAGCTGGAAATGTCGGTCAAGGCTACCCGACCCCCGTCGACCATTCCGATCCCCTCCGCATCGAGAATACCGACACAGCGAAAGGGCACCATTTGCCGCGAATGGGCCACAATCACCCTATCACCCGGGGCGACATGGTGCTGTTCGGCCAAACGGGCCCCCATGACCAGGGTATACGGGACGCCGATAAGATCGGCCCACATATTGCCGCCATGCTCTGATTCCGGGACCGGCCTCCAGTTTCGAAACGGACGGTCCAGCAACGGATCGAATCCGATGAGCAGGAAGGGGGCCTTTGCGGGTTTCCCCAGGTGGACGTAGGACATCATCACCGGAGACAGCCCGGCGACCCCCGGGTTCCGAATCAGCTTCTCGATCAGCGTTTCCGGAACACGGCCGCCCGGTTTGATCAAGGATCGGTCGGCGTTCCCGGCGATCAGATCCATACTGCGCGAAAACGCATCCATGGAGGCGTGAATCGACAAGCGGACGCTGGTAAAGACGGCGGCACCCAGAGCAATCCCGAGCACCACAATTAGAGTCCGCCCCGGATGTCTGGCGGCAAAACGGAAACTAAAGCGGAAAAATAGACCCAGGAAGAAAAATAAACGTCTCATCGTCGGTCGTTTATGTTGCCGTCTTTTAGACAGATTGTTCGGGTGGCAAAGGGGTCCGCGAGTATGCTGTGGGTCGCAATGATCACGGTGCGGTTCCAACGGCGGTTTAACTCGGCGAGCAGTTCCATGACGATCTGTCCGTTCCGGCTGTCCAGATTTCCCGTCGGCTCATCTGCCAGGATGACCGAAGGATTGTTGATCAGTGCCCGGGCTATGGCCGTGCGCTGCATTTCACCTCCGGATAGTTGGGCGGGGAAATGGCGAAGCCGTCGCTTCAGGTCTAGCCAGTCCAGTAATTCTACGGCTCTTTAATGGATATTCCGTCGCTCGCCACCGGCCAGGAGCGCGGGCAGGCAGACATTTTCCACCACCGACAGGGTGGGAAGCAGATTGAAGGCCTGAAACACCATACCGACCACCTCCCTTCGAAACCGGGTCAGTGCGGTTCTGTCGGCGTTGCCCAGATCGACGCCGGACACCGTCAATGTGCCCGTAGTGGCGCGGTCCAGGCCGGCCATCAAGGATAACAGGGTGCTCTTCCCGGAACCGGAGTTTCCCTTCAGGACAATCAGTTCCCCGGCCGTTATTTCCAGATCGATTCCGGTGATTCCGATGACCCGGGTTTCTCCCATGGTATATATTCGAGACAGATTTTGTGCTAATATAACGGCATCGGACACAGGCGTCGGCATATGCGTTGCTCCGATAACTATATAGGTGGAGGTGATCCGCCGGCCGGGAATATGGGGCGGCATGACCTGGGGTAATCGGCTTGAACAGGCAGGCCATCAGCTTATCCCATTTCCTGTTTTTTGCAAGAGGTGATCCGCGCACACGAGCGGTTGGCAGGGGGGCGGGGTTTAATACAAACCCCGCGATGCCTGTCCGGTATGAACGATATCTGCCGCTATTGGCGCATGGATAGCCGACCAAACCGGTAAAAGACATTTGGAACATTGAACCACATGATCAGAGGATTATTCATCTCGGTTCCTTTGGGTCTCTCGAAGTCCCGACCGTCGGTACTCCTGATTTGGGGGGTGCTGATTGTTTTTGCCGCGACCCACTTCGGATGCATCGCCGGCTTATCAAGGACCAAGGCCGACAATTGGAAGAAGATCAAGGTCGGTCTTTCGGAAAAGGAGGTCATCGAACTGGTCGGTAAACCGGGCTTGATTGCCCCCCATGGCGCCGGAAAGCTCATCTACTACTATCCCACGTCCCAATCATCGAACTGCGCTAAGGACCGGGAAAGCTGTACACCGGTCGTCTTTGATCAGGGGCGCGTGGTCGGCGTGGGCCGAATAGCGGTCCAGGCTGCGCCGAAGAAATCCCGAACAACGAAACCGCGTCCGCCGTCTCCGAAACCGGCGCCGGCTGAGGCACCAGCACCGAAACCAGTGAACCCCCCGGTGGACAAACACATCCAAGCGGAGATCACCCGGCTGGACCGCTTTGTCCGGCAAATACCGGCGGAAAACACCCTCGACAACCTGCGTGTCTACAAATATCTGCTCAAGTTGGATCCGGATAATTCCAAATACCAGCAGAAAGTTGCCCTGTACGGAGAAAAGTTTGAAAAAGAAAAGGGAAAGCGGGAGGCGCTGCGCCTGTATCGGGAAGAAATCCGTAAACTCCAGAACCGAGACCTCAAAGCATTCCAGGGCAACGAACATATCCTGATGGCCATGAAAATTCTCGGCGGCGGTAAGTTTTACGTCTGGCTGAAAAATACCGGGAAGGATCCCATCCAGATCCGTCCGGACCAGTTTGTACTACTGGATGAAGCAGGACGATCCTTCGATTGCTTCCGCTGTCTGGATATGAGAACCGATCTCATTGCCGGGGGCCAGGTGGAAGGCCGTATCTCGTTTGATGCGTATACCAGCCCCCGGGAACTGGTATTCTCCCATCCTTCGGCGGGGAAGGTGGTCCGTCGCATCCCCCAGTATTAACATTGGCTTGTAGCCAATTTTAATACTCATTCCATTTTATTTCAGTTTGTTTAAAGGAGCGAGGTGTTTCTTTCGGCATGCCGGACCTGATCCGGCATCCAGTAACATGACCAAAACTGACCTCGGTGTTTCACCGAGTTTAGTATCAGTTGAAGAAATTCATGTTAGGTCGCAGGTTCAACTCGGGTGGTGATTCGAAAAACCGGTGAATCGCATCATCGGCCGCCGCCATGGTTTTGGCCCCCATGAGGGATGAGTAGAGTGTGTGGCCATACCGGAAATTCGCTGAAAAATAGAAGCCGAACCTTCGGAACCGGCGCAGCGCCCGTTCCTCTCCAAAATGGGTGGTGAGATACGCGGCGACACGTTGGATGCTGGTCAGGTACACATCCGGGGTCACTGACAACTTCCGGGTCCACGCGGCAAACACCCATGGCTGGGCCACGGCGAGCCGCCCCAGCGCAACTCCATCGCAGCCGGTGCTTTCCAACATATGTAAGCAATCACCTTCGTCGAAGACATTCCCGTTTCCAAAGACGGGAATCGATACCGAATCCTTTACCATGCCGATATAGGCCCATTTGGGTGGCCGTGAACGGCGGTCGGGAGAGACCCGGGGATGAAATATGAGTGCGTCAGCGCCGGCTGCTTCAAACCGACTGGCCAGTTCGATGGCAACAGTGGGATCGTCCCGCCATCCGGTTCTGAATTTGACCCATAAAGGGATTGACACCGCGTTTCGGATGGCGGCCACGATGCCTTCAGCCAGTGAGGGATTCTTGAGCAAAGCGGCGCCGCAGTTTTGGTTGCAGATGGTTTTGACGGAGCATCCGAAGTTGACGTCCACTCCAAAAAAGCCTTCTGCCTCAATCCGTTGAGCGGCGGCGGCCATTTGGTCCGGATCTGCACCGAATATCTGGCAGACCAGGTAAGGCAGCTCGTTATCCCGCCAGCAGAAATAGGGGGACACCGATCGATTTTCAGTGGGGACCCGCTTGGCATTACACATTTCGGTCCATAGAAGCCCGAATCCGCCGAATTCGCTGATCAGCTGTCTTAGGGCCACATGCCCGAGAAAGGTCATCGGCGCCATGATGAGCCGTTTGTCGATGCTCCGGTTCCCGATCTGAATGGAACGATTCAGATATTTTGTAAGCCGTTGGTGCATTCCACTCATGATAAAATCGTTACACGATTTTATCATGATGTAAATAAGGGCTTCTCAGGCGACGTCCGTGTGGGTTGGTCATGGCCGCCGGGCGTCATCAGCACCCGGCGGCCGAAGGCAGGCAATCGGATTAGGCCGCTTCGGGTCGGCCAGGTTCGTCTGTGTCTTCCGTCTGAGGACTCAGCGTGGACTTGCAATTGGGGCAAAAAACAGTCGCGATATTCTGGGCGTCCATCCAGGCTTCGCTTTTGATCCTTAGTGCGAATGGCTGGGACGATGTCCCGTCGCAGTCCGAATTGTTACATTTAAATATCACGTTCATTTAAACCTCCAGGTTTTGGGATTTGCAATCCCCCCCTCCCCTTCGGTGTGTATAGACTGGGGAGATAGGTAACAGTTGTTCGGAGACATGGGTAACACTACCATCAGGCATATCGTTTACACTTGGGAGAAC
>Ga0056120_1000117_pt1 | contig 15465 bp, 14 predicted proteins | sample WorMettaBAHAMAS2_FD_71121 | JGI IMG/M metagenome (GOLD analysis project Ga0056120, IMG submission 71121) | Marine gutless worms symbiont microbial communities from Max Planck institute for Marine Microbiology, Germany - Olavius tantulus BAHAMAS.2 ...
ATGCAGAACTACTGAGGCAACCGCATCTTGCCTGGCGACCGTTTAGACATCGTATCCAGGTCTTGATATAGATCCGATAAGGTCTACTGACTTAACGGCTTTGGAAAAAAGTCAAGGCCGTTGGCTGGCAACGGCAACCGCCTTGTTTGTTGAGGCGCCCGATGTTAGACTACCGTCTATTTTGTCGTATCCTGTTGTGGGAAAAGCCCCTGCTCCGGTCAAGGCGCCCAAATATGAACGTGCCCTGCCATTTTTAGCGCAAAGTGTCATCGACCTGGGTTACCAGTTGCCCAAGCCCTTTGGGGTAGCCGTTATACCTGCGTGGCTACGACAAGACTTTGTCCTGCGGGATCTTTCTATTTCTGTTAACAACGGCCCAACTAAGAATATCGATTTTATTGACTATGGTGATCCCTGGGTAGAAAACACGACCGTGCAAGTAAAATTTGATGCCTGGATCTTACCGTTTTTAAATGCCTTCGCCGCAGTGGGCGCGCTGGACGGTAAAGGCAGTATCCCCCTCACCATCCAGGGAGCAGATTTGATGGACCACCTCGGCCTCGGTGGGTCATGTACAGGTGGGCCGCTGCAGCCGGAGCTGTGCGTACAAACTTTGAACGCGGAAGCACAGCCCGAATATAACGGTACTAGTTTTACGATAGGTACGACCTTGTCGGCTGGTTGGAGGCAATTGTTTGTAGCCGTTCCCATTTCCTACACCTGGACTGACGTCAATATCGTAGAAACTACCGTAGAAGCGCTAAATATTACACCCCGCGTCGGTGTAACCGGCAGCATCGGAAGCTGGGGCGCACTATCTGTTTTCGTAGGTGCAACCTATCTATATGCGGAAGTTGAGCTCGAAGGAAGTGTAACGTTTGATACCCCAAACTCAGGGGTTCCAGGAATTGGCGATAAGACGACAATAGATTACAAAATTACGCAGGAAAACAAAGACAAGTGGAATGGCCTGGTTGGCTTTAACTGGGATATCAGCAGAAAATGGAGCGCCTCGGCAGAAGCTGGTTTTGGGGGCTCGCGTAGCAATTTTATATCTTCGTTTACGTTTAGATTCTAGTTTGCTTTGAATGGTGGAGAATTAGATTGTCTTTTTTTGTTTGGTAGTTTTGATATTGTTTGAAATTTGTCATTTGAGTTTTGATTATTGACTATGCTGGACTCAACCGCAAACTGACAAATCGGAAGTTCTGAACTTGGATTGTTGCAGCATTGTGATGAAAGGAAATCACCCATGCCTTTCGACGCCTGGCTGACACTCGCGATTCTTATCGCGACCTTCGCCACCCTTGTATCAACAAAGCTGCCGCCGGTGACCATCTTTCTGGGCGCATTGACCTTGTGCATTACATTCGGATTGGCGCCCATCGAACGATGCCTGGCCGGATTCGCCAACCCGGGAGTCATAACCATCGGTGCCCTGTTCATGGTTGCTGCGGGGATGTATTCCACCGGGGCTATCACTCTGTTGAGTGACAAGGTCATCGGCCGACCGAAAACGATGTTGTCGGCCCAACTGAAAATACTGCCGCCGATCGCCGTGGGAAGCGCATTCCTCAATAATACACCTCTGGTGGCGATGATGATCCCCGTCATTCGCGACCTGTGCCGCAGCACCGGTCTGGACAAGGCCAAGCTCTACATGCCCCTTTCATTTGCTTCGATCCTCGGCGGATGTTCGACGCTGATCGGCACGGCCACCAATCTGATCATTGCGGGAATGGTCGTCGACGCCATAGCCACTGGCGCTGACGGCAGTTCCCGGCTGCGGAAGATCGCTCTTTTCGATCCGGCCTGGGTGGCTGGGCCGGCCATGGTGCTTGGCCTCGTGCTGCTCCTTGTGCTGTCACGCTGGTTGTTGAAATCACCTGCAGCGAAGGCCAGCGACTCGGTAGTTGAGCGGTTATACGGAGCGGAGTTCGTAATTCCGGATGCGTCGCCGCTGGCGGGGAAGACCATAGAGAACGCCGGCTTCGCCGAGCCGATCGGATTCGAGGTGGTGGGTCTGATCAGGGCCGATGGCTCGAGGATCCCCATAGAACCGAGTACACCCCTGGTCGAAGGCGATGTTCTTTTAATATCGGCAGAGCTCGACAGCCTTGCCAGCCTCTGGACAATGCACGGTCTGGCGCCACTCCACACCATGAATCCCATGGAAACCGTTCGTCATCACCACCAGTTGATCGAGGCCGTCATATCTCTTCAAAGTGCGGCGCTGGGCCGGAAGGTCTCCGAGTTCCCTTTACCGGAAAGCCCCTTTCAATTGAACCTGGTCGCCGTTTCACGAAACGATGAGGCCGTCGCGGGGAGGATCGACGACCATACGATTCAAGTCGGGGACGTCGCCGTGATGGAGGTTGATGATGCGTTCTTCTACGTGAATCGTGGTGAGCGCGAATTTTCCCTTGTTCGACAGGTTCATGGCTACCATCTACGACGCTGGCACAAGGCTGCTGCTGCATCGGTGATCACCGCCGCCATGATCACAGCGGCTGCCGCTGGCTGGATGAGTATGCTGAATGCCGCTCTGCTGGCCACCGGTGCCATGCTGCTGACGCGCTGTCTGTCGCTCCGGAATGCTGCAAGAAGCATCGACTACAGTACCCTGGGAGTGCTTGGCGCGGCCATCGGGGTTGCCGCAGCTGTTTCGGAAAGCGGACTGGCGGACCGGATCGCGACCATTCTCACCGACCTGGGAGGTGGCAATGCACTGGCCGCGCTTGCCGTTGTCTTTATTGGCCGGGTTGTCATGGCCAACCTGATTACGAACGCCGCTTCCGCTGTCTTCATGTTTCCTATCGCGCTCTCGATGGCAAGCCAGCTCGAGGTCAGCTTCATGCCGTTTGCCATTGCATTAATGACCGGGACCATTGGCGCGGCCATCACCCCGCCCGCTTATCAGACTAACCTCATGGTCCAGGGCCCCGGTGAGTACAGCTTCATGGACTTTGTCAAGATGGGGGTACCACTTGCGATCCTCGTCGGGGTAATTACCGTTTGGCTGGCACCGGTATTCTTTCCGTTCTGATTGCAGCAGGCTGGGATCGGTTCGTCGAGATCCAATATGTGGCGAGAGAAAGTTGCCTGCGGACAGGATTTGCCCATATGAAAGGATTGTGAACCCATGTCAGAAAAAGCAGATAGTGCCTCGCGGCAGGAAACGGACTCCTTCAGGATCGGTCAACCATACTCTTCGAAATTGCGGATTCCATTTCTGTTCATACTGGGGGCTGGCATATCTTTCCTGTTTTTTAAGCTTATCTGGGGCTTTGTAGTGTCACTGCTGATGGGCGCCATACTGGCAGGCCTGGCCCAACCTGTTTTTCGTCGTCTGGTTGCCCTGTTTCACGACCACAAGGGTGTTGCCTCGGCCGTGACCGTGCTCCTGACCCTGTGTCTGGTCGTCGTTCCGATAACGATATTATTAACTATCCTGGCCAACGAAGCGGTCGAAATCAGCAAAGCAGCCATTGAACTGACCAATAGGGACGTCCTCGAGCAGAAGATTCAGGAAAGCCAGACCCTGCAGCGGCTGCTGCCCAACCAGGAAGAAATAGTAGGAAAAGCCGGTCAGGTGACCTCTAAGGCAGGGACCTTTGTAGCGCGTGGCGTCGCCACAGGTGCCAAGGTCACAGCAAAGTATTTGCTGCTGTTGTTCGTCATGCTCTACGCTATGTTTTACTTCCTCATGAAGGGCCGCGAGGGCCTCGATGCGGCGCTGCGCTTTACACCCCTCACCAGCGATGACAAGGAGCGTCTGCTTGCTACGTTTATCTCGGTCAGCCGCGCAACAATCAAAGGCACTCTGGTCATCGGAATTCTCCAGGGCAGTCTGGCCGGTCTGTCATTCGCGGTCGCCGGCATCAATGGGGTGGTCTTCTGGTCGGCCGTCATGGCCGTTCTTTCTATCGTTCCCGGTATCGGTAGCGCTTTGGTGTGGGTGCCGGCCGTCATCTTTCTTGCGCTGAACAATCAAATGGGTGCCGTCGTCGGTGTGGGACTCTGGTGTGGGATCGTCGTGGGCACTTTGGACAATGTCCTGCGGCCGATCCTTGTCGGCAAAGACACCCGGATGCCGGATCTTCTGGTATTGGTGACCACCCTGGGCGGCCTTGTCATGTTCGGCGCCTCCGGTATTGTCATCGGCCCTGTCATCGGTGCCCTGTTCATGACCATATGGGGGCTCTGGGGCTCAGCGGTCGAAGAGATTGGGGAGACAAATTGAACAGATTTTGAAGACGGCAGTGCCTGTGAATAAAGAATTTCAACATGACAGGCGATCATAGGACATTCAATCATGAGAGGAGACGTTTCGATTCATGGAAATAAGATACCTTAAAATGGCTGCTTCGGGGATCGAGGAATTTAAACCGGACTCACCCGAAGCGATTGAACGCCAGGTTCCTTTGTGGATATCGGTTTTTACCGAAGACAGGAGTGATATTGCTGAAGCACTTGGCAGTGTCATTCGTGATGAATTGGTCATCCAGCACGTGCTGGATCCGGGTATCAGCACTCGTGCTCGATTCACCGAGCGATGGGCCGTTCTGGATTTCAATACGGTTTTGGAAACAACGCCTGTGAAGAGCGAATACGTTACCTTCCTGGTTAAAGAGGATCTGCTGATAACGATTGCCGATAAAGCCCGCCAATCCATGGACGAGATTATAACACCCATGAAATCATATCCGCTGCCCGCCGATCAGGAATTGCTGCAGGTGCTTTATCTGATTCTCCACTCCCTGTCCGGTGAAAACCTGGATGCTGTATCCCATGCGCGAGAGCAGGTGGCCGGACTTGCAGAGATCATCGATGAACAGCCGGAAGATGTGGAGCCGTCCGATATTATGGATATCAAGAGAGATCTGGTTGCGATATTCGGCGTCCTTGAGGATGAGTATTACTCCATCGGCTTTCTGCCTGAACTTCGGTTGTTCCGAGGGACGGCAAAATACCGCGAGAGGACTGCGGAGATTGCCCGGGGCTTAGAACACCTTAAAAATACGGTGGAGCGTATCGAAGGCCGGCTGGAGTCCATCCACCGGCAGTATACCCTGTCATTGCAGGAAACATTCAACAAGCGGTTGAGTATCCTCACGATATTGCAGGCGATTTTCGTGCCGTTGACCCTGATCGCGGGAATTTACGGGATGAACTTTGAAATCATGCCCGAGCTGAAATTCGAGCACGGGTATTTTTGGATCCTGGGGTTGATGGCCCTGATAGCGGGCAGTGAGCTGTTGTATTTCCATAGGCGTGGCTGGTTTAAATAACATAGATGGGGAGCGTTCAATCATATGCAATTCGCAGCGAACTGACTAACCGGAGAAAGACAGGATGACCCGGATTGCCTCCCAAACGCACAATGAGCTGATGGAATATCAGCTTCTCCATCAAGTCTCACGATCCTTCGCCCTGACCATACCGCAGTTGCCCCCGGCGTTGAGGAAGCAGGTGGCTATTGCCTATCTGCTGTGTCGGATTGTCGACACCATTGAGGACGATTCAAGACTCACGCTGGCCCAGAAACACATCTACATGGACCGCTTTCTTGGGGTGGTGGCCGATCGAACATCGCCGGAGCAGTTTGCCGAAGGGCTATATCGGGTGTTGTCGGATCAGACGGCGGACGGTGAAAAAAATCTCATACGACACACCCCCCGTGTGGTGGAGACGTTTTTCACCTTCACACCCCAGCAGCGGTCCGCCATTCTGCGATGCCTGAAAATAATGGCCGACGGCATGCTGGAAATTCAGGCCGAAGAGGCGCCTCGCGGCCTGGAAAATCTCGGTAGAATGGACCGCTACTGTTACTATGTCGCCGGTGTAGTCGGAGAGATGCTCACCGAGCTGTTTTGCGATTTTTCAGAGGCGATTGCCGTGCACCGGGAAAGCCTCCTGAAGCTGGCGCCGTCGTTTGGCCAGGGGCTTCAGATGACCAATATCCTGAAAGATTTCTGGGAGGACCGGGCTCGCGGTGCATGCTGGCTGCCCAGGGATGTCTTCACTGCCGCCGGGTGTGACCTGAATGCCGTGGGGGTCGGTTATGACCGAACAGCATTCGGAAGAGGTCTGACAGCTCTGATTGGCATCACTCGTAGTCATCTTGAGAACGCCCTGGCCTTTACCCTGCTGATTCCCCCGAATGAAACCGGAATTAGAAATTTTGCCTTTGGGCCATCGGGATGGCTGTGTTCACCCTCCGGAAAATTGCGAACAATCCCGATTATAGTCGAAGCAGCGACGTCAAGATTTCAAGAAACACCACCCGCACCATCATTTTGGTTTCAAACGCGACACTGAAAAGCAATTTTCTGCTTCAATCGCTGTTTGATCTGTCCGTCCGTGGGCTTGCCGTCCCGGCTTCGAACGCACGTCTTACATGATCTTTTCCCTGGAATATTATCACGCTCCACGTGCCCAATTCCGTTATTTGAAGAACAATCCACCTGTGCGCATGCAAATGGTGTCAAACCTTGAATTGTGAATAGCCATGTGAGGCCCCACAATTCACAATTCAAGGTTTGAACCGATTCCCTTTATCCTCCATTTTTCACTATTCACCTTTCACTTTTCACTTATTTCGGCGCCGGCAAACTCGAGCGGTCGTGGCACTGGGTACAGCCGACAGGTATTTTTCGTTTCCGGTCCTCTATTTTCTTTTCCAAGTGACAATTGATGCACTGGGCGTGTAGAGCATTCAAATAGTGTTCGATCAATTCTTCTTCGTCCATCCCTTCGGCCTGCTTTCCCCGGACAAACCCTGGTTCACCATGGCAATCCTGGCAGTGTTCCTCAGCCTCGGCATCCTCTGATTCAAGGGTATGATGGCAGTCGACACAGGAAAGGCCATACTCGCGCACATGACCGGCATGGGAGAAGATCACCGGACCGGCGTAGATTTTGATGGGATCGACGTCTTCAAAACTGTACTCGAAGACCTCGGTGATATCGTCGGTGGTATCGGCTGAATGAACCCATCCTACAATCATGGAAAGAGAAAGCGTCACGATGAGAAACTGCCGAAAGGCTGTCATATGGCTCTCCTGTTTTCCTGGTTAATGGTATTTATGAGCGCCTGTATTCCAACACGATGGTTCTTACCAAGAAAAGAGAAAATTAAATTCCAAATTCCAAATCACAAATGACAAATAAAACCCAAATTCCAATATTCAATGACCAAAAGATTGGATGAGAGAGGTTTGGTATTCGAATTTCGGTCATTGCAATTTGTTTGATGTTTGCGATTTGAGTTTTGGGATTTTCATGTCAGCAATGGGCGTCAGATCTTGCATTGTTACATTTTTAAAGACGAGGGTACTAATTATGCTGTGGCTGCGCGAAGGACAGAACCGACAAGCTCCTGGGCTTCTTGCTGTATCTGCTTCAAATGTGTTTTCCCTGAAAAACTTTCCGCATATATCTTATAAATGTCCTCGGTGCCGGATGGCCGCGCGGCAAACCACCCATTTTCTGAAACGACCTTTAATCCTCCGATAGGGGCCTGGTTGCCCGGAGCCCTGGTATATATTTCGATGATCGGCTCTCCGGCCAATTCCTTGGCGGTGATCATATCCGCGGACAGTTGCGTTAGCACCTGTTTCTGCTCAGAGGTCGCCGGGGCATCGATGCGCTCGTATACGGATGCTCCAAACTGCGCCTCGAGAGAGGCATAGATCACCCCCGGATCCTTGCCGGTTTTGGCCGTGATTTCAGCGGCTAAAAGATCCATGATGATGCCGTCCTTGTCCGTGGTCCACACGGTACCGTCCCGTCGCAGGAAGGACGCCCCGGCACTTTCTTCGCCACCGAAAGCAATTTCGCCGCTGAGCAACCCATCTACAAACCATTTGAACCCCACTGGCACCTCCTTTAAATTTCGCCCGAGGTCCTCCGCCACCCGATCGATAACCGAGGTAGACACCAGGGTTTTGCCAACGGCAGCCGATGGACTCCAAGAAGGTCTGTTCTGAAACAGGTACCAGATGGCCACGGCCAGATAGTGATTGGGATTGAGTAGACCGACGCTTTTGGTGACAATCCCGTGGCGGTCGACATCCGTGTCATTGCCAAAGGCGATGTCAAATTTGTCTTTAAGCTGTATCAGACCTTGCATAGCATAGGGGGACGAACAGTCCATGCGGATTTTGCCGTCCTTGTCCAGGGGCATGAACGAAAAGGTGGGGTCCACCACCGGATTGACGATCTCGATGGACAATCCGTAGCGTTCAGCGATGGTTTCCCAGTAGTCTACGGCAGATCCGCCCATGGGATCGACGCCGAGTTTGAGCCCGGATGTGGCAAGCACATCCATGTCAATGACGTTTTCAAGATCCGCCACATAGGGATGGATATAATCATATTCATTCGTGGTTTCCGCCCTCAGGGCTTTTTCAAAGGGAATGCGATGGATCTGATTCGGGCCGTCGGCAAGTATCTGGTTGGCCCTGTCGGCAATCCATCGGGTCGCCTCATTGCCTGCGGGCCCGCCCTCGGGTGGATTGTATTTGAATCCGCCATCTTCAGGGGGATTGTGCGACGGGGTGATGACCACACCATCTGCAATGCCGCCTTTTTTGGCTGTATTGTACGTCAGAATGGCGTGTGAGATCACCGGAGTGGGGGTATATCCCCATCCTTTCGGAATCATGACCCTCACACCGGCAGCGGCAAAGACCTCAAGAGCGCTGGCCATGGCCGGTTCGGACAGGGCATGGGTATCCATTCCCATAAACAGCGGGCCGTCGATATTACGGGACATTCGGTATTCACACAGTGCCTGGGTGACGGCCAGGATGTGATCTTCATTAAAACTGTTCTTTAACGACGAACCCCGGTGACCCGAGGTTCCGAAAGCAACCCGCTGCGCCGGATCGGAGATGTCCGGCCGATGGGTGTAATAGGCGGAGACGAGCCTTGGAATATTGGCCAGCGTGGAGTTCGGTGCCTTTTGGCCCGCGAGTTCGTGAATTGTCATGTGATCTTTCTCCTAAGTATGTCTGTTTTTTTTTGCCAGCTTTATGCGGGGATAATCGCGATCCATGGGCGACATCATCACCTTCTTCCTTCTGAAGAGATGTTTGCTCCTATGATGCTCTTAGTTGAATTTGTCAACAGAGATGGACCGGTATGACCTGATCTATCTATCTTAGCGGCGAAAACTATGGTTCTCCTACCTTTATCAAAACCCAGTGTTGCAAGCACCATAACGGGACATTTGATATATTTTAGGATCAAATCGGGCGGATACAAGATGCAGTGTTGATAGGATTATACATCGGAGGAACGTTTTTGATTGGTGACCTCAATGGGGCAGGCCGGCCCGGGAGTGCTCGCTTCGATATTCTCCCGGTGTGGTGCCGGTCCACCCCCTGAAGGCGCGGAGAAACGAATTGCTGTCATGATACCCCAGCAGGTAAGAGATCTCTCCTGTTGAAATCACGGACTTTGCCAGATAGTGCTGTGCAAGATCTTTTCGCGTGGCATTCAGAATTTCCTGATAGCTGTATGACTCCTGACTCAGATGGCGCTGCAACGTGCGTTTGCTCATGGCCAGACGACGGGCCGCCTCTTCGATGGAATTGTGCCCGGCCGGCAGCATCTCCAACAATGCGCTTTTTACTCTCTGGGCAACGCTGGTTTCGGTATCCAGGTCAGATAATCTCTTCTTCAACCCTGCTTCGAAAAAATCCCACATTCCCGCATCTTCGGTGAGAAACGGGTAGACTGCGTCCTCTGCGAAGAAGGCAAATCTGATGGCGTTCCCCTGCCGAATAGTCCTTCCGAAATATTCCTCATACGGCTTTAAATTCTCAGGTGGCTGCGGAAGTTCCAGATCGGCAGGTACGATACGCTTCCGCGTGGCCAGACGGGCCAGCCAGGTGAAAAACACCAGTTCCGTGGCGCCTAGGGATCGTGGAATCTGATCGTCGTGGCCATAACATTCTAAGGTAGCATTGGTTTGAACCTTCCCGACGTCCACCGTCAGATTCATCGGGCCGATAAGCCGCTTGAACTGCGCGAGGCGTTTCAATGCGGTGTTCAGGTTCGGGCTGCAGAGGCTGGCGAATATCGGTGGATCAAAAGCTTCGACCGAGATGGCCTGGCCGAGTTTCAACGGCAGTTCCTCGGTGCCGGCGACCTGTTCCAAAGCTCGCCAGAGGCTGAAGTATTCTCCCGGACTCAGACTCGCATCCCTGCGCGAGAACAGGTCCGCCGGCAATCCGGCCAGTGTCAGTACATGGGCCGGATTAAATCCCATATCGGATATGAGAAGTTTCCATCCTTTTTGAACCGCAAAGTGAGTTGCCTGTTTCATTGTGTTAACCTTCAAACTTAGAATGCGGGTTGAGTTATGCAATGGTAAATTCTTTTATAGTTTGTCAGAGAGAAGGATTCAAGGTTTACTCGCCTATGGCGGCGCCGGAGGCGAGCAGGGATCCAAGGGGGCAAGGATTCAAGTGTTTTTAAATGGCTTTGGGAAACGAGTTCTAGTGCATTTGCCAAGATAGGTTCGTCCGACGATCAACTCAGCAGAGTTCTTTTAACGGCTACCTGGCCCGTTGAATCCTGTCATCCTACTCCCATGCCATTGCGATTAAATTCATGTTCATACCACGAAAGCAATATCCAATCGGGTGATTATCTACATATCGGATACTTTATCCAGTAATCTGGCTCAACACGTGACGCATTGAACCTCATAGCTTCCGCCTTGATTGGATCCTGCATCAGAGGCCGAATTGCGCCTTGATGCCCCCGATAAACGTTTCGTCGTCTGCGGCCTTCCGGCTGGCCACAATCTTTGCCGCATCGGGCCCTGCTGTATATCGGAGCTGATTCGTGCCGTCTGTGGCGGCCCGGTAGATGACCTCCGCGACCACGACTGCCTCAGACCCGCTTTCGGCCAGGGGCCCGAAGGCGGCGAAGACCTTGCCGACCAGTTCCTGGTATTCGGTCAGTTTTTCATCGTTGTTGAAGTCAAGGGACCGGCCGCCAAAATCGGTTTTAATCATGCCCGGTTCAACGATTTTGACCTTTACGCCGATAGACTCCATCTCAAAGCTCAATGCCTCGGTTAGCCCTTCGACGGCAAAATTCGAACCGTGATACAGTGTGCCCAAAGGGAAGCTCATCTTGCCGCCGATGGACGAGATGTTGATGATGACACCGTTTTTGTTCTCTCGGAAATGGGGCAGGACGGCCTTAGTGGTTTCCAGAAGACCGATCACATTCACATCGAACTGGTGCCGGATCTTTTCCATGGGCGTGGCTTCCAGCACGCCATAGGAGCCGTAGCCGGCGTTGTTGAGCAGGACATCGATCTTGCCAAAGGTATCGATGCCTGTGCCAACCGCTTTTTTGATCGATGCGGAATCTTGAACATCCAGGTGCGTGACCAGCACATTGTCCAGCTTGGTTAGCTCGGTTTCCTCTTCGGGGGTTCGCATGGTGGCGACCACGTTCCAGCCGTTTTCTTGAAAATACTTTGCCGTTGCCTTGCCGATGCCGCTGCTGGCACCGGTGATTAAAATCGTCTGTGTCATTGGTCTTTTCCTTTCTTCTGTGTTAGGGGCTATTTCAACTTGCGCAGATGTACGCCCATTTGTTCTTCCAGTATTGGCTTGATCACAGTTCGCACGTCGTATTGCCGATCGCCTTCATAACGGGGTGCGTATTTATCATAGGCGCGTTTCACCATCTCGTAGCGTTCGGTGATTGGGACCATGTTGTAGGCGTGGCTGACCACGAAAAACTCGTCCGCCTTGATCTGCTGCATGGCAATCTCGACGAACTGATCGGTAGGCATGCCGTGCTGCATGTTCTCTTCCGGCCCCAGTTCGGAGACCACAAATCCCGGGCAGATCAGGCTGACTTCGATAAATTCGGGCAACTCTTCGTAAAGCGACTGGGTGATGGCGAAGACACTGTGTTTGGTGGCCACATAGGCACCGTTGAGAGGGGTGCCGTGGAACATGGAGTTTTCCGAGCCCACATTGTAGATCGCCGCGGGTGTCCCCTGTTCCAGGAACCGCTTACCGAAAACTTTCGAGCCCCAGACCACCGAATAGAAGTTCACAGCGAATATCCGTTCGAAATCCTCAATCGGCATCTCCAGCACCGGCGCGTGCGGCACCATGATACCGCATTGTTGATGATCACGTCCACATGGCCTTTCCAGGCCCAGGCGAAATCGGCAAGTGCCTCGACCTGGTCAGGCTTGGTGACATCGCAGACGGTGCAGGTGGCCTCGACGTAGAGTTTTTCTAGTTCTGCCACGGCCTCCTGCAGGCGGTTTTCGCGGCGTGCAGCCAGAACGATTTTCGCGCCTTCTGCGCCGAAGGCCTTGGCGAGCCCGAAACCGATACCCGTGGCGCCGCCCGGGGTGACGATGACTTTGTCTTTGAAATTCTTCATCTTTATTTCTCCTTATTTGGACTGGGGGACGAGGCCGCTGTCGATCATCTGCTGAAAAAAATCGTTCATGGACTCTTTTAAAGGGCGATATTGCAGCCCCAATTCGCGAATGCTTTTGCTGTTGTCACCTTTCCGGGGAACATCGATGTTCAGAGATACAATTTTACGGGTCATGGCCTTGTTGACCATAGGCGCCACCAGCCACACCAGCCACTTGGGCATTGCCTTGCGGGGGATGGGATAGCGATCGCCATATGTTTCAATGAGTGTCTGGGCCATGGCAAACAGATCGGTGTCGTGGGCGTGGATGATATACCGGCCTTTGGCTTCGGGCGTGAACGCTGCCCTAAAATGGGCCTCGGCCAGATCGCGCACATCTACCGCTCCAAACCCCATACGGGGTGCCCCGGATTTCATGGAGCCGTCACCAAACTGTTTAACCAGCTTGAAACTCTCAGAAGTGGCATGGGGGTTGATCCCGGGACCAATCACCAAGGTGGGATTAATGGTGACCAGATCCCAACTCGTCTGCTTCTGATTGATTTTCCAGGCTTCTTTTTCAGCTACGGTTTTCGAATAGGAATAGGGCTGATGGTCAAGGGATGAGCTCGTATTCCAGATCTCCTCGGTAAAAATGCCGTTCGGTGTCTTGTTCAGATCGGCATTGTCTCCATAAATAGCGGCACAACTGCTGGTCAGAACGACCCGTTTTACAGAAGGTGTCCGGTTCGCTTCTTCCAGGACATTTCGGGTACCCAGCTGTGCCGGATCGACCAGTTCTTTCTGCGGATCGACCACATCGACCTTAAACGGTGATGCCGTATGGAAGACGATCTCGCATCCTGCCATGGCTTCCGCATAGGAACCGTCATCCAGAAGATCGGCTTTGAAGTATTTGATCTCACCAGGTGCATTATCTGCGATTTCATTCAGATACTTGAGCTTTTCGGAATTTTCAGGAGCTCGAACCGGGGCGTGGACGGTAAGCCCTTCCTCCAGAAGTCGCTTCACGATCCACCCGGCTACATACCCGGTGGCTCCGGTAATCATCACCGGCTTGCTTTTGTCTATGTTCATTTGTCTCCCTCCATGCTGGTGACCGCCGCCACCTGGTTCTCATTAGAATCCTTAAAAATCATTTTGAACACCTGTCTGTGCGTTGCGATGATGGGAAGGTAGCCAGGAAATCGGCCCTCGACAATAGCAGGTCGTGCCATTGTTAATGCAAAAGGCGCCAACTTTGGTGCAAATGGTGACGGGATAAAATTTAGATCGGCTCAGGAATACCTATGGGGTCAAACCTTGAATTGTGAATTACCAAGTGAGATCCACAATTCACAATTCAAGGTTTGACCCCATTCTCTTACGATTGCCATCTGAAATAATGGTGCATCATGCGGCCTTAATGCGCTTCAAATCGCTTGCGTCGAAGGATCCTTCAGCTTTCCACAAATCATATCGCAATTGAAGGCACAGCCACCCTTCCGGTGTGCGGCCGAATACCTTCGATAACCTCAGTGCCATTTCCGGGCTTATTCCCGCCCTTCCATTCAATAGTGTGGATAAGGTTTTTCTGGAGACCTTCAGAGCCTTTGCCGCATCGGTTACGGTCAAACCAAGTGCCTCAACACAAAATTCTTTTACTATTTCAACGGGATGCGGGGGGTTATGCATTCTCACGATTCAAGGTTTGACACCGGTTTTCTTTTGGACGTTTATCACGCTTCGGATCAACTTACTGACCGCCGATTCGAATAAACTCACCGGGGGGCCCCATCCGAATGTTGAACACGATGGCCGCAGCCCTAAGAGAAAAGGCCGCCAGAAACGCCAGCAGTTCGGCAACCCCTTGCGGCAGGGAGGATTGGGCCAAAACGGCATATCCCAACGAACCGAACAGGGCGGCGGTGGCATACAGCTCGCCGCACAGGATCATGGGTTGGGTTCGGGTAAGCATATCCCGGATCACGCCGCCGCCGGTGGCCGTCACCATCCCCATGAACACAGTGATCACAATGGGCGCACCAAAAGCCAGCGCTATGTGGCAGCCCACCACGCTGAAGGATGCAAGGCCCAGGGCATCGGCCCAAATCAATCCCTTTCGACGGGTAATATCGCTCCGGATAAAAAAGAAGGTAGTAAGGGCTGCTGCCACACAGAGAATCAACTCAGTCGGATTCTGGGTCCACCAGACGGTGCGGCCCAGCAGAAGATCCCGTGTAGTGCCGCCCCCAATGCCGGTGATCGTGCCTATCAGCAAGAACCCCACCAGGTCCATGCGGTATCGTGCGGCTGTTAATGCACCGCTGATCGCAAAAACGACATCGCCAAAATACATGATCGCAAGTATACTTGCGCTGAGCGGATCGCTTGAAGGCGCCATAATGTGCCTCCTTCATCTTCGCGTACAGGTCGTTATCGTTTCCTGCATTATAATATTCCATTCAACACGGCCATATAAAGCACAGAGCTTTTTTCCACTATCGTTTTAGAATTGAGCGGTTCATTTTGAACCGCGTTCGAATATATTCTGATCAACAAAAGAAAAATGTTGTAATGCAAAACCTGACCCCAATTTATCTTTTCAGTGTGTGGTCTGAATTCGGCCTGACCCCAAGGTGTATTATTCTATATAATTCCGCGATGGTTACATCCCCGCCACAGCTTGCACGGGATTTCGAGCGGATTGTTTTATAGATTGCCTTCCATTATGGTCCCTCGAGGCTCGGTTTCTAATTGTGATGCCACAGCATTTTTTCGAAAAAAGAACAACGTTTGACCCCAGGCGGGCAAACAATTCAAAGACCGCCTGGTTGTGCATTTGCCTGCCACGTTCCACCAGGTGTTTTAATTGTTCATAACTCTCAATTTCTTTTGATATACAACACGTTCTCCCAACCATGCGACACCTCCCAGTGAGTTGTTTTGCCGATGCCGGCGATAATTATCTGCTTTACGTAGGAGACCTTAGGCTATATATTATCGTTCAGTAAATATTAAAAAATGAGCAATTGATGTGCAAATATGTAC
>Ga0056120_1000118_pt1 | contig 15455 bp, 17 predicted proteins | sample WorMettaBAHAMAS2_FD_71121 | JGI IMG/M metagenome (GOLD analysis project Ga0056120, IMG submission 71121) | Marine gutless worms symbiont microbial communities from Max Planck institute for Marine Microbiology, Germany - Olavius tantulus BAHAMAS.2 ...
TTTGAGATCTATTTTTGCAACCAGAAGATTGCGCAACTAAATGTAAAAGAACAATGAAACACGAAAAGTGTTACCTATGTCTCCGAACACGTGTCACCCTTGTCCCCGGTCCGTACACAGTGCGAGGTCGCCGCTATCGAAACAGCTTGCCGAGGCCTTCCTTCAGGCTTTTGAGAACCGGCCGGCGGACCTGCACCTTGAGATACAGGTCTCCGTCGACGGCTCCCCCTTTTCCTGTTTCCCCTAGCCCCGACAGCCGGATGCGCTGACCGGTTTTCACCCCTTTGGGAATACTCACGATCAGTTTTTTGTCTTTCGGGCGATGGTAATAGGCATAGGGGCCGCCTGCGGCGGCGAGTTCCGGTGACAATCGGATGGTATCATGGATATCGTTTCCCCTCTCGGGTAATGAAACGCCGCTAATTTTCTCCAGAAGAAATTTAGACACCTTTCCGAAAACCCCATTGATCGGAACCTGCACTTGAGGTTTCCCTTCAGCAGAGCCTCCGGTGAAGACAAAGCCCTTTGCGTAATATCCGGGCCGACGGAACTCGAAGCTCCGGTAACCGTCGCCGTAATAATCTTTGAATATATCATCGACCCCTCGAAACCCAAAGGCTCGGGTCATCTCTTCAAACACCTGAAATATATCAGAGCCGGAGAAAATATCCTGCTCCGTGTAATTCTGGCGGAATTGGCTGTACGCCGAGGAGCCATACTGCTGTCGAATGTGGTCGTATTGTCGGCGTTTGTCCGGATCCGACAGGACCGCATAGGCCTCATTAATCGTCTTCATTTTCTCGAGGACCGCTGGATTGTCGGCATTGCGGTCCGGGTGATATTCAAAGGCCAGCCTGCGGTAGGCATCTTTAATGGACTTGGCGTCGGCGTCTCTGTCAATACCAAGTACCTGATAGTAGTCCCGTTCTTCCATAAGCGGCTTGGGTTCGGTGGACATTTAACCCGAACATTTTATGTTACCTTTTCAGCAAATGGCTAAAAAGAAACAGTATCTTTGTTCCAGTGTGAATAATGAGTCATTCGGCCGTAATGCAATTGGTAGCTCTCGAAAACGGACGAACGACCTGAAACGATTTCACCCTGCGGGCCAACCGGAGACATCCAAACTCTGCGTTATTCGCGGTTCGCAGTAGATGGACGACAGCTTCACCTCGAAGTGCCTTGATCATGAACGTCTCTGGTTGGTTCAATGTCCGGGTTAATTTCCGCCGGTGATTCGGATCTCGCCAGATGTCGGGTTCGTTTCAATGCGCATCGGCGTCCGGTTCGAGGTTTCGTTTTCAGACATAAGCCCTGCCGGATCAACAGTCAAGGACCATCGCCCGGGCGGGGCATGGAAAAATATCCGCTTGCCACAAGACGACGGCTGGTATACATGAACGATATCATTGATTTGAATAAAATCGTGGAACGCGACGATGTCGCTCTTAAGGGCAACGGCGCATCTTTCGCCTCCTGCAGAAAACTGCATGGAGGGAGTCATGAGTCAGAGGGTAGACAGACGAAATTCTTGCCGCGAGTGCAATCTGAAGCCGACCCAGGTCGTTATCAAGGATCGTATTTTTCAGCTGAATGACATCAGCAACGAAGGTGTCGGGGTGCTCCTAAATGGAGAGGAAACCGCCTTCCATCTGGGAGAACGAATAGAAACCATCTGCCTGCCCTTAAAGAGCGGAGAGGTAACCCTCAGTGGTGTGGTGACCCACATGTCACGAACCGAATCCGCCACCGTTTGCGGCATCCGCTTTCTGTTTAAAAACAGCGATGAATTTGACGCCGTATCACGATTTATGGAAGATATCATGGCCGAGAGTGCATAGCCCTTATGCCTCCGGAGCGTTCCCATAACACCCTCATAGACCAACTCGTCGCCGATGTGAGCCGGCTTTCGTTTCATCCTCCCGTCACCCATGTGTACAACCCCCTGGTGTACGCTCGAAACGGATATGATCAATACACCGCCAAATTCGGAACCGGCCCAAAGGAGGTGCTTTTGGTCGGGATGAATCCCGGGCCATGGGGGATGACGCAGACCGGTGTTCCCTTCGGTGAGATCGAAGCGGTTGTCCGATGGATGGGCATACGCCCCCGGATCGAGGTCCCGGAGACAACCCATCCCAAACGCCCCGTCGATGGGATCCACTGCCGTCGCAGGGAAATCAGCGGCCAACGACTCTGGGGCTGGGCCCGGCAACGGTTCGGTACCCCGGAGGCATTTTTCTCGAGATTTTTTGTGGCCAATTATTGTCCACTCATGTTCGTTGAATCGAGCGGAAGAAACCGGACTCCGGATAAACTTCCGGCGGGTGAACGACAACCTCTGTTCGAGGCGTGCGACAAGGCGCTCCGAGATGTGGTGGACCTCCTCAAGCCGTCGTTTGTAGTGGGCGTCGGTGGATTTTCTGCCAAGCGGATTCCCCTTGCATTGGGTGGAAAATCCCAGACCACCGGTCGAATCACCCATCCCAGCCCGGCCAATCCAAGGGCGAACAAGGGGTGGGAACCCCTCATAGAGACAGAATTGGAGACATTGGGCATCCGCCTGGAGAATAACGGATGAGCGACTGGATACCGTTTGAGAAAGGTCTGTATGGTGTATCGGCCGCGTTCCTGGTGAGCCCCATGCTTAACGCGGTGTCCCTGGAAGATGCGGTTATCGAGATCTACAGCGGCCGGGGTCGCAAACAGATGCGAGGCCGTGCCATGATCCGAAATATTTTGCTGGTGGATCTTCTCGAGGATGGCGATCCACTGGATCTGTATCTGGACTTCGGGGAATCCTATCGTTTCCTCATGAGGGATCCGGTTCTTCAGGCCGGAAAAGTCTTTTCTCCGAACATCAACTCTGTTGTCCATATCTATCCCCGGCAACCATGGGAACCACTTCCGGATTCGCGTTTCGAGGAAATTGCCGATCGGGTGGAATTTCTCTCCTTATAGCACCCTACCCCTTTCTATATCCAAACAAGAACTCTTTACACCTGCGACGGAAACCACGGAATGGTCCATAATCTGCGCAACACTGCAGCACCCGTGAGGGTTACCATTTTGACAATCTCTGAACTGTAGATTATTTTATAGGTAGGCTTCTCGAAAGGAGGATTACCATGACACCTTCCTATCGACGAAACAGACAGGGTCTTCAGTCAAGATTTTGGATCTGGACCATTCACCGTCAGTCTTTTCTATCGCGCCACATTATCATGTATCTGTGGGCGGGAGTTACTGCAATCCTTTTTCTATCCTTTATCGGTCGTTTTTCAATGGAAGTTGCCCTATACTCCATTTTCTTCGGAGGGATGATCCTACTCTTTGTGTTATGTGTGCTGATCGAAAGAAGAAAAACCTGGCTGCTCAATGTCAAGGATCCGGTCGTACGGTCTAAGGCCTACCATGCCATGCTATCGTATATGATAACAAAAGGCCTCCTCGAGGCGGATGACTCCAACAGCTTTCAGTCTGGTGCTTCGGGGTGAGCAACGCATCGATCCATCACGATCGGTGCCGGCCAAGGACAACGCGCCCGGTTCACCAGCCTACTCTGACACATGTATGGTTGCATCGGATTTTGGAAGATCTCGATACGGCGATGTGTAGTTGTCTTTTAGACGTTCCACCGTCTCCCGTTCCCAGCTGGCCGTATATCTAAGAGAAGATCGCATTCCCCCCAATACCGGCAGGTTCGCCCACAACGACGCCCCAAAGAAACTGAAATAGGCCGTCTGGATGACCAGCGTCCGTCCATTGATCGGGCGCACCTGTATGTATCCATGATGGAAGCGGTGTTCAACCGACCGCGGATTCAATAGCAGGTATTCGAGTCGGTGCGATGCATCTTGGATCGTGGTCTTCCACCGGAACACCCTGTCGCCGTGGCTGCGGTACTTGTTTTCCGTGATGACCACATTATCGATCTTTTCAACGACTCGGTGGAACGTAATAGACCGGTGGGTGACCACAAAATTGTTGTCAAAATCGCTTTTAAATCGCCAGTAAATCTCCACAGGGACGTCTACGACGTAAATCAAACGATAGGCCTGGCCCCCTTTGGCATCGGGCAACGGACGTTCGATGCGGGCTCTTCCTTCCAGAACATCCCTGGGAATATCTTCGGCACCGCGCGCAATGCTCGTTGGCGCCGGATACACTATGACGGCCAGACACAACACCCGAATGAGCGGGGCGATGAAACCCGGCCGGATTCTCGGAAATACCATCGTGCCTGCCCTGTTTGTTTCGATGATAGGTCAGAAGTCAACACCCTTACATGGCCAGTTGTTAGCGAAATACTGAAACCCGATCATGAAATGTTCAGGAAAGGGGCGTGCGGCCATGAAGGCAGGCAGATGCGAAATCCGGATTCCCACGGCAGACCGGCGAACAGATCCGCCTGTCCAGATAACACATGAATGCTTCCATGGAACCTCGGGAAGTCACGAACCGCTGAAGGATGTCTCTTTTAGAGGTACGGCCGACATCATCACGGATAAATGCTTCAACAGCCCGTTCCATGGCCGTCCGATCTAGCCCCCTCAATCCCCGGCAAGCGATTGCCTTCAAACTACTTTCCAGTTGATCCAGAACAAAAGTTCGATTCATGGCGTGACCCTCCCATACGCCGCATCCTTTAAACATTGTCAGAGACCTGATCCGGTTTCTTACACCGCGGTCGTTGGACCGGCGGGTTCACGACCTTCACAAGACAGTCCCAGGTGATCATCTGAGAATTTCGGAGATTTCCTGCATCGGTGGTGGATGCGACAATAGATACAAGCTAAGACACATCGATCCGTACACCAAGGGAATCGGGAGGGTTTTAAGGAAATAAAAAGGGAGAGGTGTGACCCACCATCTCCCTTCGCCCATTTCGCAGGACGTCGTTATCCCCCGATAATCTCCGAAAGCATCGCTCTCAGCTCGACCAGGGGGATCTCTTCAACAACGGCTTTCCCTATCCGTTTCAGCAGCACGAAATGGATGCGGTCGCTGACCCGCTTTTTATCTTTCCCGATCGCGTCCATAATATGTTCGGGTGTTTCCGGAGTTGAAATCGGCAAAGACAGCCCCTGAAGGAGCTGCTCTGTACGCCGAACGTCCTCGGGTGTGAGATATCCTTTGAGCATGGAGATGCGGGAGGCCATGACCATCCCGACACTGACAGCCGCTCCGTGCTGAATCCGGGCCAGTTTCTCTAGGGCGTGTCCCACGGTATGTCCGAAATTCAAAATTCGCCGCATACCTTGTTCGGTTTCGTCCGCTGCCACGACCGTAGACTTAATTCTCACCGAATCGATCACCATCCGCTGGATCACGTTCGGGTCAAGCCCCACGGCACCTTGAGTGTTTCGTTCCAGGAAGTCAAAGAGCGGGGCATCGGCGATGAGCGCGTGTTTCACCACCTCTCCCATGCCGCTGATCAACTCCGTCTCCGGCAACGTCTTGAGCATGGTCAAATCGCAAAGGACAAACTCCGGTTGTCGAAAGACCCCCACCAGATTTTTATAGCCCTGAAAATTGACGCCGTTTTTGCCGCCGACACTGGCATCCACTTGGGCCAGCAACGTGGTCGCAACAAATCCGTACCGTAGCCCCCGCATGTACGTGGCCGCCGCAAATCCGGCGATGTCACAGACCACGCCACCGCCAACGCCGACAACAAAGGTGGAACGATCGGCGGCGTGCTCTAAAAAGCGGCTGTATAGGCCCTCGACGGTCGCCAGACTTTTTAATGTCTCCCTGGCGTCGATACGAATGACCGTCAGCTCCGGAAAGCGCGCTTGATGATGTTGCCAGACGTTGTTATCTGCAATGATGAGACTATCCCCGGGGGGGATGTACTGTTGCACCTGATCCAGACCCTCCCCGATACAGATCGTAGAATCACCTGTCGCACCATGAATATGAAACTGTGTGGTTTCCATAGGCGTTACCTCAGTGAACCCGGATCACCCCGTGGCCGCAACCCCGGCTTCCGGAAAAAGGGATTCGTGAATGAGCCGGACCTCCCGGCAAAGGACTTCAAACTGCTCGGGATATAACGATTGGGCACCATCGCTCAGAGCGAGGTCCGGCTGATGATGCACCTCCACCATGATTCCGTCCGCTTCCACCGCCACCGAGGCCCGGCTTAACGGGATGACCTGGTCCCGACGGCCGGCAGCGTGGCTGGGGTCGATAACTATCGGCAGATGGCTTTCTTTGCGAACATAGGGTACCGCCGATAAATCAAGGGTATTCCGGCTGTGATGAACAAATGTTCGAACACCCCGTTCACACAGGATGACCCTGTCGTTTCCGCCTTCCAGAATGTATTCGGCGGCCATTAACCACTCGTCTATGGTGGCGGCCATGCCCCGCTTCAGCATCACCGGTTTTTCACACTTTCCGGCACGCTTCAAGAGACTGAAGTTCTGCATATTTCGTGTACCGATTTGAATGATATCGGCATAGGCTTCGACAATATCAAAGCTCGCCTCGTCCATTACCTCGGTCACCACCGGCATGCCGGTTTCCCGTCGGACCCGGGCCAGAATGTCTAAGCCCTCCTTTCCGAGTCCCTGGAACGAATAAGGTGACGTTCGTGGCTTGAATGCCCCGCCCCGGAACAGGTGCGCGCCGGCCTGTCGAACGTGGCGGGCGGTAGCCATGGCCTGGGTTTCACTCTCTATGGCACACGGCCCGGCAATGATGGTCAGCGTGCCGTCGCCGATGGTGATATCCCCGACCCGGATCACCGTATTCTCCCGTTTAAACTCACGACTTACCAGCTTATAGGGCCGAGTCACCGGGATGACGTCCTTCACACCATCCAGTCCTACAAACAGGGAGGCATCAACCGCTCCTTTGTTTTGCAGAACTCCGATGGACGTTCGTTCTCCGCCCGGGATCGGGCGTGCCTGATACCCTCGATTTTCAACCGCCGCCACGACCGCTGCAATTTCCTCCTGGGTGGCATGCTGTTCCATGACGATTAACATGTTCGTTCCTCCTTATATGGGCTGAATTATTGTCTTTTCAGAGTCAGTGGGGACGCTTCCCAAAAACAAGGGCCGCAGGTTTCCCCACAGCCCTTCAAACTTAAAAAGGACCGTGGGCTGGGGCCCGCGGTCCTTTTTAACCTTGATTGAAACGGTTTATCCTGGCTTCGACCGGTGGGCCTCCATGGGGCACCACCAGTACCAGAATCGGTTCGCAACAGGACGATATGTCATAGCGTAACTCTGTTTTTCCAAATGGGTGACACTGATTTCTGAAAACTCATAACGAGTTGGTCGACGCAAAGTCAAGACCTTTTGATCCACTTGGCGCTTTTTTATGGGATTCTGACCCAGCATACTGGTTTTTTAAGCGCACATCGGGTATTTATTGAGGGTTATGACGGAGTGAACGGGAGTGTTTCATTTTAATTGGTTGTGTTCCCCACGGATCCACCATCCAGAAATCAGGAGATGACATGACTGACGCGATTACCTACGATGATGTTTTGCTGGTGCCCTCTTACAACCATTGGGAGTCTCGAAAGGTAGTCGATACCTCGATTACCGATCGTCGAGGCAAACTCACCCTGGCCATGCCCCTCATGTCGGCCAATATGGATACGATCACCGAGTCGGATATGGCCAATTTCATGGGTTCAAAAGGGGGCATCGGTGTGCTCCATCGATTTTGTCCGATCCAAGAAAATGTTGAGATGTTCAACGCCTGTTCCTATCCCGCCTTCGTGTCCATTGGGTGTTCCGCCAAAGACCTGGAACGGGCCGAGGCGTTGAGGGATGCCGGAGCAACGCTGTTCAACGTGGACGTTGCCCACGCCCACGCACGCTACGTGGGGAAAACTCTGAAAAAAATTCGACAAATGCTCGGTGAGAGTTCCTGTTTGATGGCCGGAAATGTCGCCACCTATGCGGGAGCGGATTATCTGGCCTCGTGCAGCGCAGATATCATCAAAGTCGGTATTGGAGGCGGCTCGGTCTGCACAACCCGCATCAAAACCGGGTTCGGGGTCCCCAATCTGACCGCAATTCGCAACTGCAGCCGGGCAGACCGTTCCATTGTGGCCGACGGAGGGATCCGAACCCCGGGGGATGTGGTCAAAGCCCTTGCCTTTGGGGCCGATTTCGTCATGATCGGCAGCATGCTGGCCGGGACTCGGCCGACCCCGGGACCGATGCTGACACGCCAAGGCGAAGACGGAACGGAAATCCGATTCAAGGTCTACAGGGGCATGGCCAGCAGTGAGGTCCAGGAAGATTTCCATGGCGGCATGGCCGATTGGAAAACGGCCGAGGGTGTTGCCACCGAGGTCCCCTACAAAGAAAACGAAGAGCACATTGTTGGCGATATCCTCGGTGGTCTCAGGTCCGGGTTGACCTATGGTGGCGCCTCGACCCTGCGGGAGCTCCAGCGCAAATTGGATTATGTCGTGATTTCTGCGCCATCACGGATCGAGAACACGGCCCATCGTCTGATCGGGCCCGAGTAACGGGACGACGACAGATCCTGCGTTCGCACGTTCTTTAGCTCCGACGGCACCGGTATGTGAATCTTTTTACGGAAAACCACGTGTCTACTTTCAAACATCTGTTTCAACCCATCCGTATCGGACCTCTGACGGTCAAAAATCGTCTCCTGATGTCTGCCATGAGTATCAACTTCGGCGTCGACGACCGGGGATGGGTGAACGACCAGCTCATCGAATACTTCAGGGTCCGGGCCCGCGGCGGGGTCGGTATGATGCTGGTCGGAGGCGGCGGCGTACATCCAAGCGGAGTGGAACTTCCCCATCTGCCGGCACTCTGGGAGGACGGCTGTATACCGTCTTTGTCGCGCATGGTTAAGGCGGTTCGGCCCTATGATACCCTTTTTGGGGTTCAGCTCATGCACGGGGGGCGTCAATCCTACCATGACCATAAAGTGGCCCCATCCGCCATTCCGGCGCCCGCCGTGGTGAAAGGCATCCCCAAAGCCCTGACGCTGATGGAGATCGACGAGATTGTGGCGGCCTTCGGCGATGCCGCCCGTCGGTGCCGGGACGCCGGTTTTGACTTCATAGAGATCCACGGGGCCCACGGGTATCTGATCAATCAATTTCTCTCCCCCAACTCGAATATCCGAGAAGATGCTTACGGGGGGGGCTTTTGAAAACCGAATCCGTTTTTTAGTCGACATCATCCGGAATATCCGGAGTAAAACCGGTTCTGAATTTCCTATCGGCGTTCGTATGAATGGAGACGACTATGTCGACGGCGGATGGACGCTGGAAGATGCCAAGCGACTGTCCCCGATTCTGGAAGCCGAAGGGGCGGCCTATTTGCATGTATCTGCCGGGGTCTATGGATCTCGCCAATTGACCATTCCATCCATGTATGTCCCCCAGGGATGCTTCGTTCACTTGGCGGAAGCCATAAAGCCGCTGGTGTCCATCCCGGTGGTCACCGCCGGCCGAATCAAGCGACCGGACATGGCCGACCGCATCATTCGGACAGGACAGGCCGACGTGGTGGCGCTGGGTCGCTCCCTGCTGGCGGATCCGGATTGGCCCAACAGGGCCAGAAGTGGAGATACAAGCCGTATCCGGCCGTGCATCGGCTGCTGTCTGGCGTGCATCCACGCGGTCCTGGCGCTGGAGCCGGGCTCCTGCGTGGCCAATCCGGAGGTGGGGAGAGAATATCTATTGGGGGCTCCGGTCACAGCTTCTGAGTTTAGAAAGGTGCTGGTCATCGGCGCGGGACCGGCCGGCATGGCCGCAGCACGCATGGCGGCCTTGCGGGGCCACCGCGTTCTCGTTCTCGATGAGAAGCGCCACGTGGGAGGACTGGCACACGCAGCGGCAATCCCACCGGGTAGAAGTGAAATCATGGACCTGGTTGACTACCTGGAACGGGAGTTGAGCCGGCTCGACGTGGAAATCCGATTGGACACACCCATTGACGCCCGCATCATCGACACCGAAGCGCCGGATATCGCCATAGTGGCCTCCGGGAGTATGCCGGAAGTGCCTCTTGTCAAAGGTCTATTCCAATCTCAAATGAATGTCTTCACGATGCTCGAGGTGCTCGAAAACCATGCTGACGTGGGCAAAAAAGCGATTGTCCTGGGAGGAAACCAGGCGGGCCTGGTGGTGGCCGATCATCTGGCCGAGCTGGGATGTCACGTTGTGGTGCTCCATCGAAATTCCCATTTTGCGGAAGAAATGTCGAGCAATGACCGGTTCTACCTGCGGGAACGGCTGAAAGCCCACCCGGTCAAGCTGTTCAAGAAGGTGTCCATCAAACGGTTTCTCTCCCACGGCGTCAAATTTCGTTCCGACGGCAACCTTCTGGAAATCGACGGTTTTGATACGGTGGTGGTATCCGACGCCATGACGTCCATCAAAAAGCCGCTGGAGTTGTTCAGGGACCGGCCTATCGCCGTGCATGTCATCGGAGACGCCAAAAGCCCGCGCACCATCCAGTTCGCCCAGAGTGAGGCCGAAGAGGTTGGCCGACAGATTTAACCCGGATGGAATGAAATCATTTCAGGAAAACGTGTATATAAAACTGCGGCTCAATGCGGTCCGAACGTTGGACAGTATCAAATCGCCTTCCGCTTGGACCCAAACAACGGGTACTGAATCTGAACCAATTTCACCCATCGTTCCTTACTTTCGCGGTCCCACCTCAAATTGACAAGCCTTCATCCGATGTTATTTTTAAGTCGTTTAGAACTGCGGTTTGGAGATCTACTTATTATGAAAGGAGACAGTCGATGATCGGGGACCGTTTGAACGAAGCCATGAACAACCAAATTAAAAATGAGTTGGAATCCTATTATATTTATCTGTCCATGGCGGCCTACTTTGAATCGGCAAGCCTGGACGGCATGGGTCACTGGATGCGTTGCCAGGCCCACGAAGAAATGATTCACGCCATGAAATTCTACCAGCACTTGATCGACCGTGGTGAAAACGTTGTCCTGCAGGACCTGAGACAGCTGAAAACCGAATGGTCTTCTCCCCTGGAAGCCTTTAAAGATGCCCTTGAGCACGAGCAATTTATCACCGGCACGATCAACGATCTGACGACGATCGCCCGTGAAGAGAAAGACTACCAATCCGAACCCCTGCTGGCATGGTTTTCCGACGAACAGATTGAGGAAGAAGCCACGGCCGGTAAAATTACAGACGAACTGGCGATGATCGGAGATGACAAATCGGCCCTTCTCATGGTGGATCGAGAATTGGGCCAGCGGGCGTTTCCGGTTGGGTCACCTCTGGACACCGAAGGCTCCGAAGAGTAATGATCCCATCGAGTTTGTGGCGCGGCCTACAAATAGATAGGACGCCTTCACGTTGACCGCTTCACCTGGATTGAATTCACGAAAGTTCCGCTTTGATCGCGCCTCGTGTTTCCGGCGCGATCCGTTTATTCAGTTATGATATGATTTCCATCACCACATACGATACCATTAAATTGGAGCAGGAGGAGCATGTCGGTCTCCTGTCTCTGAATCGCCCGGAGCAACGAAACGCCATGGATACGACCATGGCCCGGGAGTTTCGGGATGCCGTCGATCGCGTGAGCCGACGTCAAGGCATCAAGGCCCTTGTTGTCACCGGAACGGGGTCGGCGTTTACAGCAGGGGGGGATCTTCAGATGTTTCCCGGGTGGGTGGAATCCACTCCCCTGGAGATTGAAACAGCCCTGTATGATTTCTACGGCGCATTTCTTTCCATCCGCCGACTGCCTATTCCGACCATTGCCGCAATCAACGGAACTGCCATTGGTGCCGGAGCCTGTTTGGCCCTCGCCTGCGACATGCGGTTCGCAACAGAGACGGGGTCCATGGGATTTACGTTCATACGATTGGGAATTAACCCGGGTATGGGGGCGGAATATCTGTTGCATCGCCTCGTGGGACCGGCGAAAACCAAAGAGCTGCTCATGACCGGGGACATATTGAGTGCGGAAGAGGCCTACCGGCTGGGATTGGTGAATCGGGTCTTGAGGACGGATTCCTTTATGGAAGCGGTTATAGACATCGCCCAGCGCATCGCCCGGATGCCAAGGATTCCTCTGAAGGTCATCAAGGAAATCACCGACGGCGCTGACCGGACCACGCTTTCCGAGATTCTCCATAAAGAGGCGGTCTATCAGGGTATTGCCTTTCAGGATCCTAACTTCCAGGAAGGGGTCCGGGCGTTGCTGGAAAAGCGGTCGCCGGAGTTCACGGATTAACCCTTCGATCGGCCGTTGGAAACCTGTGGCCCGATCATGTCCTGAATTTCATCTTCGTTGAAATGATACGGTGTATTGCAATGGTGACATCGCACCTCCATGGGCAACGGACCATTTTCAAGGATATCTTCCAATTCATCGGCAGGCATGAGTGTCAGTAGCGTCTGTAGTCTTTCCCGACCGCAATGGCACATAAACTCGACGCGTCGATTCTCCAGAAAACGGGGTTCATAGGATCGAAAGTGGTGGTCCACAATGCCCTGTGGATCTTTTTCTTCCGCAAAGGCTTCTCCCAGAGAAGGCATATCCATCACCCGAGATTCCAAACCCGGAATGATCCCCTCATCAATGTCCGGCATCGCCTGCAGCAATAGCCCCCCGGCACCGACGACGCGGCCATCCGGGTCCAACTGGATGCTGAGGTTGAACGCCGTGGGAATCTGTTCCGTTCCAGGTAGTAATTGGCCAAATCCAGAGCGATGTTCCCGTATTTCAGCGCCACCTGGCCGGTAAACGGGTCCTTGGCCTCCGTCAAGTGGCGGGTCACCGATAACACACCCGCCCCAAAAAATGGTGACAGGTCAAAATTATCCAATGGCCGTTCAATCGGGATCGGGACCCGAAGCAGATACCCCCGTACCTCTCCAAACGCATTTCCTTCCACCACCAACCCCTTGATCGAACCGGAGCAGTCGATCTTTAACACCAGTCGATCGCTCCCCTTTAGCTCCGCGGCCATCAATCCCATACCCAGGTAAGCACGTCCCAGAACCATGGTTTCCAGGATGCCCAGTTCATGGTTGGCTCTCATTTCATTGACCATCCGGGTCCCGTGCAGGATGACCCCGCGTATGGTACCATCGGCCAAGAGGAACCGGTAGGCACGATCCCTGGCACTTGCCAGGAACTGTTCTTTCAATCCGTCGCCGAAGCGTTTTCTTTTTTCCATGTCAGGCGTACACAAAAAGGTCGTTACACAAATTATCGAACCCGATGATGTCGTTCGAATCCCGGGCTCCTTGAACTTTTGGGATCATGGCGATTCCCCGATAGGATACCCTCGCGTGAATTTGCCGAGATCCGGGTTCGGCCAAACCGTTGTTACCATAATGACGAATCACCTTAAAGTCCATACACTATGGGATCGGATATCTTATACGAGCCATCGAGCAGGTGGCCCTGGTTCGATAGATGACGGATTCGAAGTTATGCCGGCGGACCGCCGGGACAGGATATTCATATTTCCCGGCAACCATTTCGACAACTGGGTGCTATGACACGGTTCGCCGGATCAACCCATGACGTCGATTCAACATTTTACTAGTTCAAACCATGCCGGAGCAATACTCTGAGTTCGGGCTCTTCAACCGGACGTTGTTATCCCTTGTATATCGTGAATACCGGCATTACCTTTCCTGGCATCTTACCTATGTCAATCGTCGTTTTACGGATTCCATCTTCACCATAAGGATTGACGAGATCTTCTGACATCTAGAAAAACCACAAGGACCCCACACCATGTCTTCTCGACTCAAAGGGCCGGCCGCGGTAGTTGCCAGTTGTGCCGCCATTTTCTTCCCGGGTTCATTTATCTTCGGTTTTCCCGTGGTCATGGCCCCTTACTGGCAGGATACGTTTCAAGTCCAACGAGCCGACATCGGCCAAACCCTGTTCTATGTTCTGGCCGGAGCGGGCATTTTCATGTTTTTGGTGGGCCGGCTCCAGGAACATATCGGCACGGCCTGTACAACGGTAATCGGCGCCCTGCTCTATTCAACGGCCGCACTGGTGGTCAGTTTCGCTACGGGAATCCGCTGGGTGTATGGGTGGGCGTTCATGGTTGGGTCGTCCTCCGCGTTCGTCTATGTACCGACCCTCACCGTGGTGCAGCGGTGGTATCCCAAATGGCGAGGGCTTTACGCCGGTCTTGTCAGCATGTGTTTCGGGATCTCCGGGGCGTTGATGGCCCCTCTGTTCAACCGCCTGCTGGTCCGTATGGGTTTTTCAGACATGGCTATTGCGTTGGGCATCGTTATGCTCGGTATTGCGATAGTCCTAGCGCCCTTCATCAGGCCTCCGGCAAGTCCTCCCCCACCCATGAGCACCGCCAATACCGCGCTGATGTCATTGAGCGCATTTCAAAGCCTCCGAACCCGGTCCTTCTGGCTGCTGTGGGTGATCTTCGCCTGTGTCGGTGCAGCCGGTGTGTCCATGGTCACCCTGTCCGCCGGATTCGGCATGCATTTGAGGTTGACCATGACCCAGGCCTTGGCGATTCTAATGGCCTTTAACATCACCAATGGGGTGAGCCGGCTGCTCAGCGGCTTTCTTTCCGATATCACCGGTCGCAAGCGTATCCTGTGTGTCGCGTTTTTTGCCGCCGGTATGGCCTATTACCTCCTCCCATTTGTCTCTGATGTGGTACTGGTTTCCATACTCGCCGCTTTTATAGCTTTCCTTTGCTTTTCCGTCCTCGAATACTATTTCAGGCGTTAAGCCTCGCAAAATCATGGAAAAAAGAAGCCGCGTGAGCGGCCGAAGGCGATCTTTGTCGGTCGAGCCCACACAAATATACAAAGAAACTGGCTTTTCGGCATTCATAAGATCGCTTATTTTAAAATCCGATTGTGAAATGTTTCTTGAAACAATCGGGTCCCGATACAGGTTCATTTTTGACACGACGGTTCCAAGTACGCCGCTCTGTTCACGGTCCGCCTTGTTCATCATGGTTCTCGCGGCCTGCCCGACAGCCGGGTGTGTTTTGCCGTGTTGGTGCTGATATGAGATCATTTCGCCCAAAAGACCTTCGATATCTTTATCGGTTTTGCTTTCGGAACCCTGTTTGCCGTTAGCGCGCCGCTGGTGAGCGATTGCTTCGGCATGCAACATTTTGGGGCTATTTTCGGCCTTGTTTTCACGGCCTTCGGTTTTGTTTCCGGTGCCATCGGACCCTGGCTGGGCGGGTTCATGCTGGATATCTATCCTGGCAATTATCATGTGGTCTTCGGCTATATGGGGAGTCTGATGCTGATTTCGGCAGCGTTGGTGTGGATCATATCACCAGCCGTAGAATGCACTTTCTAAGCCGGATCGCGGGCCACCTCAGCTCGGGCGTTGTATAGACTGGGGAGATAGGTAACAGTTGTTCGGAGACATGGGTAACACTACCATCAGGCATATCGTTTACACTTGGGAGAACGACTATGCCATGGAAAGCGC
>Ga0056120_1000119_pt1 | contig 15441 bp, 16 predicted proteins | sample WorMettaBAHAMAS2_FD_71121 | JGI IMG/M metagenome (GOLD analysis project Ga0056120, IMG submission 71121) | Marine gutless worms symbiont microbial communities from Max Planck institute for Marine Microbiology, Germany - Olavius tantulus BAHAMAS.2 ...
GAAGATTGCGCAACTAAATGTAAAAGAACAATGAAACACGAAAAGTGTTACCTATGTCTCCGAACACGTGTCACCCTTGTCCCCGGTCCGTACACCCGCCCACGGTAAGGATACGAAAACGATCTGCCATGAGTTGACCTCTCTGCGGTAAATAAGCGATAAGGAATATATCTCTGGGGCGGCACAGCATGCCAGCCACTATCGGTCAGCGACGACGGCATGATGACCTCAGAGCGGTGATCTGCAAATATAACCATTTTCAGCATGAACGGAAATTGTTTAGCTGGACCCGCTGTATCATTGCCAAGCATTTCAGACAAAACTATAATCTGTAAAAAATGTATAGACGTTAGCTGAAATAGATCCAAAACACTGGAGATCCGTCATGACTGATGAACCTATGTCCACCCTGCAGAAGGCGTTTTCCTTTAACATGGATCAGGACAAATACGGCACCATTGCCGAGATCGGGGCCGGTCAGGAGGTGTCCCGGTTTTTCTTCAGGGCCGGGGGAGCCGCAGGAACCATCGCCAAGACCATTTCCGCCTACGATATGGATTTTAGCGATGCCATTTACGGTGAAGAGCAGGACAAACGGTATGTCACGGAAAGTCGGGTCAAAAAGATGCTCGACAAAGAGTTCCGCCTGGTGATCGAACGGGTCGGCGATAAACGCCCCAAGAAATCCACCTATTTTGCCTTTGCCGATACAATTACCGCCAAAAGCTACAGCCAGCGCGGAGAGTGCCATGGCTGGCTGGGCATCAAGCTCCAGCTCTACCCAGGGGCGGAGCCCTGTGAAATTCTCCTGCATGTGAGAATGCTCGACGAGAGCAACCTGATGCAGCAGGAAGCCGTGGGCATCCTCGGTGTCAATTTGATCTATGGGGCCTTTTACCATCACGCCGACATCGAGAAACTGATCCGATCCCTGGGTGACAATCTGGAGTGGGGTCGGCTGGAAGTCGATCTGATCCGGTTTACCGGGATGTACTTCGAAGACGTGGACAATCGATTGATGGCCTTAAAACTGGTGGAAATGGAGCTATCCGATGCGGTGGTCTTTGCAGCGGATCGCAAAACGCTGGTGCATCCCTCCGAACTCTTCTACAAACGGGACCTGATGGTCATGCGCAGCATGTTCAAGCCGGTAACCAATGTCAGCGGGGACATGATGGACAGCGGCATGGAGATCTTCTTACGGACTTCCGGTGTGGACGCCCATACGGTCATGGCAGTTCCGGAAATTTCCATCGCGGAGATGCGAAAGCAGGATACTTTTGACATGCAGGACATTCTCGACCGGGTGGACTGTCTGAACCTGCTCGAATACCCGGTTATCGTCTCCAACTATCTTCGCTTTTTCCGCGTGCGGGCCTACCTGGGCCGCTACACGAGAGGGAAGGTGGCCTTTGTGCTGGGGATTCCCAACCTGACCACGCTCTTTGACGGGGCTTATTACCGAGGCTTCGAAGGCGGCATCCTTGGCGCCTTTGCCTCTCTCTTTGACCGGGAAACCTTGCTGTTTGTCTACCCCATGATCAGCCCGGACGATCCAGAGCAAGTGATTACTGCCGACACATTTCCGGTTCCCGAACCCCTCAAGTACTTTTACTATTATCTACAGGCCAACAACATGATTCTTCCCGTGGAGCGGTACAACGATGCCAACATGCACATTTGGCCGGAAGACATCCTACGCGAAATCCAAAAAGGCCGGGGCGACTGGGAGAACAGCGTCCCTGAAGTGGTCGCCCAAGAAGTCATCCGCAGAGGCATGTTCGGCTATCGTTCCCGGAGATAGCCTCTTCTACTGGGATAAACGGTGCACGTACAATCCGTTAAGCCTTTCCTATATCTAATCGATATCATAACTATTTTTGTGTTTAAACGAGTCGCCAGGAACAGCGGCAGCGATCTTTCGCCATTCATGTTTCTCGGCTGGTAAAACACGGCTGCTATTGATTAATCTTATACGGAAACTACTATTCGGTATACCACATTGTGGTAGGCTTTTTGATTGATATTGAAATATAGGGTCTTGGCTCGAAGGACAGGAGGTTAATATGAAATGGCTGTGCGTAAGCCCCCCGTCACATGGTGGGTGGTGTCGTGTGCGATTATCGTAAGTTTAAGTGGCTCCCTTGTTCTATCGGCATTTGGCCACGGCGGGAAAACCCACGGCGGACAGGCGTTTACCGCCTTTCAGGCGCTTCAGAAGGCCACCCAGCTCTATGATCGTCTGATCATCTCAGGGAAGTTGCCTGAAGATTGGGAAATAAATTTACACGCGATCAAAATCGATGTTCGCAACTCGGCAGATAAGCGCGAGTATGTCGTCCAATTTGTAAGGACACAGGGAAGTCCGACCAGCGTCTACTTCTTTTTCAATGAAAAGGGGGAGTATTCGGGATCAAATTTCACGGGGAAATGAAAAGAGGACATGATGACACATTCGACCAATGGGCAACAGAGCTCTGCCCGAATGACGCTGGGAATGATGCCCATCCCGGCCAAAGCGCTGACCACGTGCGTCATCGTGACGTTGGCCATCGCCATGTTCGGTGCATTGGGGCAGATCGTCGTGCATGACATCATCCCGACATTCTTCTCCCCGGAGGCGTCCGGCACAACGACCCATGATATGGGCGGCCAGGGGGACGGTATGGAGGAGCCGGCTAATTCTCCGTCATCCGAAGGGCGAGGCGATCTCTTCTCGGACCTGACTGTCAAAAAAGAAGCTCCGGCTGAATCGTTCTACAAGGGGGAGCAGTTTGTCTGGCTTCTCAAATGGACCCATATCCACCTGTTCGGCATGAATATGATTTTTATATTTCTGGGAGTCATCACATTCATGCTGGATGTCGGCTCCAGATTTCGGACCTGGCTAATCGTTTTACCGTTTGTGGGAGTACTGATCGATATCGTGGCCATGTGGCTAAAAGGATATGTCTCTCCGATTTTCTTCTGGCTTCATATTCCCGGTGGTGGCGCCTTCGGATTTGTATTTGTCTACGTGTCGCTTCGGGCACTTTGGGAGATGTGGCTCAAACCGGTACAAAAGGAATCCATTTGAAGCTTTTTTTTAAGGAGAGTAAATGACACTTAGACTGATTTTTTCCCCGCTTAATTCCTTTGCCGATTCGCCTCGACGCGTAGAGCTTATCTCTCAGGAAGGGAAACATGCATTCCCTTTTTTCGACACCCCGACATCGGTCTGGAGTTACAATGATCAAGTCCCCGGCCCGACGATCCGCGGGAAAAAAGGCACCACCATTTCCGTAGAGGTGTTAAATCGCCTCAAAGAGCCCACCAGCGTCCATTGGCACGGCCTGAGGATTGACAATGCAATGGACGGCGTTCTCGGCGTGACCCAGGATCCCATACAGCCCGGGGGCCGCTTCACGTATCGACTGAAACTCACTGAGGCAGGCACTTACTGGTACCATCCCCATTTCAATGCCGGGGAGCAATTGGAGCGTGGATTAAAGGGCGTCCTGATTGTGGATGAATCCGAAACGTTGCCCTGGTCCCAGGATCTGGTCTGGCTGATGGATGACTGGCGGCTGGATCGGGACGGGACGATTTTTCCTCGATTCAATACGCGCCATGACTTGATGCATGACGGCCGCTGGGGCAATGTGGTCACCATCAACGGCAAGTTAAAACCGGAGTATGTTGTTTCGCCCGGGGAGCGCATTCGACTCAGGATGATCAACGGCGCCAACGCCAGGATTTTTTCACCGGTCCTGGAAGGATTGTCGGCCGACGTCATCGCGGTGGACGGCAAACCGGTTTCGGAGATATTTCCATTCCAGGGATTCTACTTGTCACCCGGCAACCGGATCGACCTGGACATTGTCATCCCCCCCCGAGGCCGCAGGAAAGACCTTGCAGGTCAAAGATGCCATTTCACAGGATCCGTCCGTATTGGCAAGCCTTGCCGTCACCCAGGACACCCCAAGAGAAACCCCAATGTTCACCCCCCCGACGGCAGAAAAGTTTATTCCCGCATCGATATTCAATGATGTCGAAATGATCAAGACATGGGATCTGAATGCCATCCGGGGCGGGAGATTCGGCATCGGCTGGTCCATGAATCTGAAACTCTGGCCGGCGTCGGACAATGCCGATGTAAAAATAGGAAAACGCTACAAAATTACCTTCGTAAACAGCAGCACCAGGTTGCATCCCATGCACATCCACGGCGTATTTTTCAGGGTTTTGGAACGAAACGGCACACCGGCGGTGGAGCCCTTTACCCGGGACACGGTGCTGGTGGGTCCAAGAGAAACGGTAACGATCGGGTTCGTCCCCGAACACCATGGCATCTGGTTGACCCACTGTCATATCCAATCCCATGCCGAGGCAGGGATGATGTCAACGATCCGTGCCGAATAGGCACGCCACAATCACGTTTAAGCATATGTTTCGGTCCGCACGTGTGGTAAACACGGGCGGGACGGTTATCGTCGAAAGGAGGGTGCCCCATGAACCATACAGCACGAGTTCGACCTTTAGTGGTATTGACCCTGCTTGCATCCCTTATGATACCCGCTCATGCCAGTGCCTTTATACTATTCGATTTCCAATTTGGTAATCACATCGATACTCATCAGGACACTTTTCTAATCGTTAAGAACAACGAACCGAAACTGATCAGAGGCAATTTTTATATTATCTTTACCGGTGATTTCGATCCGGTATCCGGCTTGCCCATTGCCCGTCACCCAAGGGGTGCTGCCCATGAAGAAGAGTGCGGGGTAGATTTGACCTGCGATGTGGGCTGGAAAATCAAAGCCTTGCCTGGTGAAGCCAAGTTTCTGTTCCACAGCGGCATAAACGGTAATGATCATCCGGTCTGGCTGGTGAACCGAAAACAGATCCCCCAACCGGGGAGTTTTACCCATTTTCACTGGATCACATCGGCGAGTACGGATACTCGGGTAACAGAGGCCGATCCGGATGAACCCCCAATTATACCTGCGGCGTGCGATGTTGAGAAGGCGGGAGAACTGGAGCCCGATGCAGTCGATGTTGTCTGCCCCGGGTGGTTCATGCAGATTACCGCGGTCCAGTCCTTCGCCTTCAAGCATGGAAACGAGATCGTCCCGGTTCGCTTCGGCAGAGACAATGCAACCCATCTGAACCTGTTGACAAACTATGCAGAGATACCGGAATCGGATCTTACACCGACACGATCGACCGAATCCGGAGACCACTAAACGTTAAAATCAATCCCGGCACACGAACCATTGCCGATCTTATTCATTTCGTTAGGACAGCGACAATCGTCAATGCCGGGAAAATGCGAAGCGGGCTTTGCTCGTACACTGTCGGCCAGAGATTTGCCAATGGCTCAATAATATAGTTCCAAACCGACAGCCTCTTTCCGAATTCAATCCTGACCTTGCAGGAAGTAAATTTGAAATTGAAGTAACCGCCTCTCCCGGCATAGTAAAAAAAAGTAGGATAAGCAAAGAAGTGCTTATGGGTGGGATCTGCGTAGGCGAGTTGCCAGGTAAAATGCGGAACACTGATCACCGCCTTGCCGCCCGGCTTTAAAATGCGGTGAATTTCCCCCATGGCCGCGTTATGATCCACGAGGTGCTCAAGACACTGGGACATGAGGACTTTCTCGACGGATTGGTCATCGAAGGGCCACGGCATCATGTTCAGATCATGGATGATGTCGACTCCAGGCGCGGAGGCTGAGATGTCAACGTTGACGTATCCCTCTTTAGGCCGCCCTCCGGATCCAAGATTGAGTCGTGTCATGATATTTTCAGTGTGCTCCGATTCCTATCACGAAGCTGTGCGTGTTCGCGTTACACTCTTCTGGCTTCGTTTTTGGGATGGATTTAAGAGCGAATAGTATCCCATATTTATGCGAGGATCAATAATCTCAAGGGAATTTACGATCCGGCCCTTGCGGTTTGAGCATATAATCTGAATCGTGTTACCCATCGGTAACGCATAACAGAGGGGGTTAGAGTAGAGATGTCACGGTGTCCAGAAGTTCTTCGTTGTCCATGGGCTTGGTGCGGTAGTCAGAAATACCCAGCTCATTTGCTTTCCGGGCCGTTTCCACGGTGGGTGCTCCGGTCAGGATCATGATCGGCATTTCGGGAAGCAGATTCCGAAGCGTCACCACGGCCGCCAGTCCATTTCCCCGGCCGGACCCCGGGTCCAGGATCGCCAGATCCACGGCCTGGGACTCTATATAGCGGATCGCCTTATCTTCTTCGGTAAAGGCGACCACCTCATGGCCGGCGGTTTCCAGAACCCGTTTCACCAATTGGGCGGCGTCCGCCATGTTATCGAGAACCAGGATTCTTCCCATGGCTCACTTTCGGGTATGGTCTCTGACGGATTGAATACGATCCGAAAACAGCTTGGTGCACGTGGGGCAGTAATGATGGGCCGTCTTGGTGTGGGGATGGGCTGTGGTGCGCTCCTCGATATGGGCCAGAAACTTCGGGGTGGCATAGAGTTTTCCGCAGCCTTCGCAGCGCTCCAGAGGATGACGCCCAATGATATCGTCACGAATCGAGATTGTGCGGACATTGTCTTTGTCTGCGATGTGAATGACCCGGGTCGGGCAGATGTTGGCACAGGTACCGCGACCGATACATGTTCCTTCAATGGGAACGACATAGCTCATCCCGTCGCGCTTCTCCATCCGTAAAGCGCCCGGACCGACAATCTCCTTGCATACCCGGATACACAGACGACAGCGGACACAACCATCCGGCGGTGGGCCCGGGTCGATGCCATGGGCCTGCGCCAGATCAATGATCCGTTCGGACTGGGGCGCCATGGTCAATAGATTACGGAAGGCTTTCTGTCGCGCCCTGGCGACAGTTTCCCCGTCCGTACGCACGGCCATGCCCTCTTTTGCCTTCAGCACACAGGATAACATGGCCGTGGGCCGCCCGGAAGCGCGCCCCGCTACCTCAACGGAGCACAGCCGGCAAGATCCCGACGGTTTCAACGCCGGATGAAAACAGAGCGTGGGGATGGCCACATCGTTCGCCCGGGCCACTTCAAGGACCGTCATCCCCTCTTCTGCTTCGTATTCTTTTTCGTCAATGAAGATTTTGATCATGTTGGGTATTCGTTTTTAGTGTTTGGTTTTTAGCGATTGGTTTAATGCCCTGATACCGGATCCTTGATTCTGGAGACTGGATTCCAGTTTACCGGTTAGCCCGTCAGCCCGTTTGCCGGTTGGCCGGTCAGCCGGTTAGTCAGTTTGCCTGTTTACTGCCGGAATCACTTTTTGTGCTTCGTACGCTTCGTACTGAAATCATTTGCTGTTGAACATGACATCTCTGCTTCCGTACCGAATGTTTGGAATTTGAAAATTGGTTTTTTGTGTTTTGTTTGAGATTTGGTATTCGGGATTTGGGATTTTCCGGTCAATCGTGACCGGCGTCGTGTAGGTCGGATATATACTCCCTCAACTCCAAATTCAATGCCTGAAGCAAATAGTCCACCATGTCTTCGATAGCCAGCATGCCCACCAAGGGGATGCCGTCAAACACCGGCAGATGCCGAATTCGCGCTTTGAGCATGGTGATGACCGCCGGGGTAATTTCGTCCGTCACATCGGCGGAAATCAGCCGGTTGGTCATGGCCTCCCGCACGGGTCGTGTCATGACGTCTCCGGACCTGTTTTTCAGATACGCCCGCATCACATCCCGCTCGGCAAATATGCCGACGGGACGATCATCCTCCATAACAATCAGGGCCCCGGTCTGCTCGGCGGTCATCTTCTCCACCGCGCTTTCGATGGTGCGATCCGCCTGAATGGTATGGACCGGACGGGCCTTCTGGGCCAGGAGTTCGCGAATTTCCATGTTACTCCAATTCCCTCAAGCAATCCTGGGGAAATCGATGAGTCCCTTTGCCTTCCAGACTGACTTCCACCAGGGCATCCGGATCGTTGATCGTACTGTCCGGATCCGTGATAATGCCGTGAACGCCGATAAACGCATCCATGTAACTTTCCCAGCTTTCATCCCCGGACTTCCGGTAGACCTCAACCCGCTGGCCTCTTCGTAACACCATGGGGCTTCTCCTTTATTTAGACGTGGTTGCCGGTGTGGTATCGGAGCTAAAGCGCGCCGTCGATTTCCGGGCACATGCATCACAAAGGTTCTGCTGACCCGCACCCCCGGCAACGGAGCGGGTGCGCTGTTTGATGAAATTCAGGTAGCGGGCCGGTCCCAGTACCGCGCCGCAGTCATCACACAACACCAATTGTTGCCGATTCAATATGGTCCCACAGAGGGAAAGCACCCGTTTGCCGCTATCGTCTTCCATGTGCATGGCGCCGGTGGGGCAGTTTTGGGCACAAGCACCGCAGAGGATACACCGTTCCTGGGTCATCCGAAAATCGGTTTCCACCGGGTGGTCGAAATCAAAGTAGCCCATCTGGAGGGCATCCACGCCCATTTTGTCGCGACAGATCTCCACACACTTGCCGCAGCGAAGGCAGATGTCGCATCGCAGGCATCGGCGGGCTTCCTCCCGGACCTGATTTTCTTCGTACCCCAGTTCGACCTGCTGAAAGGTGGTACGGCGCCGATCGATATTGAGCAACGGCATCTCGGGGCGCCGGATCGTCATCTTGGTGCTGGCCGGAACCTCCAGGTAATCGACCCTGCCCCGACGGACCGGTACCGGCGGCATCTCCGGCTGGGGAAGATCCAACAGATAACGGTCGATGGCCTGGGCCGCCCGCTTTCCGCCCCCGATGGCTTCGATGACGGTGGCCAGGCCGGTGACGGCGTCGCCGGCGGCGAAAACCCCGTCTACGGATGTTTCCATGGTCGCCATGTTGACGTTGATCGTGTTCCGTCGGGTCCAATCCAAGTCAGGAACCGAAGCCATACAGTCGTTGTCAACCCGCTGTCCGATGGCACAAATGATGACGTCCGCCTCCATGAGGTAGTCGCTTCCATCGATCGGTTTGGGAAACATGCGGTCTTTCCCCTCGATGGGAATCAGTTTGGCCCGGAGACATTCCAGCCCCTTCAGACAGTCATCCCCGGTGATCACCTCTTTGGGCACCGTCAGAAACGAAAATTGGACACCCTCTTCTTCGGCCTGTTCCACCTTTTCATGGTCGGCGGGCATTTCGGTTCGCGCCCGGCGGTAGGCAATGGTCACCTCTTTGCTTCCCAGGCGCAGGCTGGTGCGTGCCGCATCGATGGCCACATTGCCACCACCGATGACAATCACCCGCTCACCGGGGACCTCCCGATGGCCGAGGGCAACATCCCGGAGAAAATCGACCGCTTCGATCACCTGAGGGCATTCGGTCTCTCCCGGGATGCCGAGGGTAAACGACTTATGCGCGCCGATGGCAAAAAAGAACGCTTCGAAGCCTTCACTGCGGAGGTCCGCCATGGTGATGTGCTCACCGAATCGCGTGTTGAAATGGAATTCGACGCCCAGTTTCCGGAGCATCGCTACTTCCCGGTCGATGACCTCCCGGGGCAATCGGTATCTGGGGATGCCGAGCAGCAACATGCCGCCGGCGGACGGCTGGCTCTCCAGAACCCGCACCTGGTACCCCTTGAGGGCCAGATAGTAGGCGCAGCTCATGCCGCCGGGTCCGGCACCGACAACACACACCTTTTTGCCGATGTCCGGCTCTCTTTCCGGATTGGCATAGGTCCCCTCGGACATGGCACGCTCAGCGGCAAATCCCTTTAGAAACTTAATGGATATCGGCGTGTCGATCCGTTTGCGCACACACATGAATTCGCAGGGGCGGGTGCATACCAACCCGCAAACCCATGGAAAAGGGCAATCCCGCCGAATCACATCGATGGCCTCGGCATCACGTCCCATGCCGATAAGTGTGACATAGGTCGGAATATCAAGACCGGCCGGGCAGGTCATCTGGCAGGGCGCCGGCGCCAGCCGGAGACAATCCCCGGAGGAGCAGTTGTGGGTCCGGATGTGACTGTCAAAAACTTCCCGATGATCGGCAAAGGCGCTGTCGATCACGGTAGCCACCGCTTTGGCGCCCGCCTCACCGCTCTCGAAGGAAAGTTCGTCGGCCAGGGATGCTATGGCCGGCAAATGATCATCTCCGGCCCTTCCCCAGGCGATGTCATTGAGAAGTTCACGGATTTCTTCGGCAATACGACGATGACGGGGCAACGAAATACGATCGGATGCAATGATGTCTGTCACATCCAGGAGGGTGCGATGCACCGGACACACGGTTTCAGCCATGGGCTACCCTTTCGGCCCGTTCTACAGACCAGACGTCAACACTCCATTCTGACTTGACGTGTCAGTACCTGATGGTTGTTCGAGGCGGGTGCCGTGACCCGCCCTGCGAAAGCCGGCACGTAGGTCCGGGCACAGGCTGCCGTTACAGCTAAGGCCCCCCTGTCGCACCGGCCTGATGTATCCAAGAAACGGAACCATTTAAAGAAAACGAGGATATCTTCTGGCGATATTCGTCCTGTCAGGCATAGCTGCTCTGATCCAGTGCTGCCACCGCTTCGGCATGCCTTACCTTCCGGACCTGGGTGGCCTCCTCGACGTTTCCGAAACTCAGGCAGTGGGTGGTGCAAACCGTGACACAGGCCGGTTTTAGGCCCTGGTCCACCCGATCCATGCAATAATCGCATTTGACCGCTTTTCCGGTTTCCGGATTCCATTGGGGTGCCCCCCAGGGACATGCCGTGATGCAGGCTTTGCAGCCGACACACAGATCCGAGTCGATATGAACGATGCCGTCTTTGGCCCGCTTTTGCATCGCCCCGGTGGGACAGGCCGCCACACACCAGGGATCTTCGCAATGGAAACAGGGCATGAAGATATAGGCCGCCCGGGGCAGCCCACCGACCATTTTCGGTCCCACCGTGATGATCTGGCTGATCCTGGGGCCCACCGGCAGGTTTTTATGGCTTTTGCATTGAACGGCGCATGTGTGGCAGCCGATACACTTTTTGGTATCCTGAAACAGGTAGTAGTTACTCATCAAACGCCTCCGAATGAAAAATATTCTTCTCCTGACTGGCCGGAGAAGAGGATTCAAGGATTCAAGGGGTCAAGGGTTCAAGGGTTTTTTTAACCTCTTCATCGGGACTTACCGCCCTTCACTCGACCCCTTGGATCCTCGAACCCTTGGACCCTAATTAAACACGTCCATGCAACATAGATTACCCGTTTTTTTCACACAAAATTGATAACTAATCTGAAGACAATCCATTGCTTTACACCGGCGTCACCGTCACGAAGGTTTCATGCAGGGCGGGGCTTCCGCCGACCTTATCCGATACATTCTCCTGCAGAAGGCTGTCGGAGACCCCCCGGTTATAGGATCGGGAAGCCCGTTTGGCTGTGTGACCAAAACCGTGGAGCATGAACACCGTCTCCGGATGGATCAGGTCGGTCACATGAGCTCTTAGCTGCCCACTGCCGCGGGTTGAAGCGACTTCCACCAGATCTTTGTCCTGTATGCCCAGTTCAGATGCTTTCTCCGAGTTGATCCACAGGACATTTTCGGGAACGATTTCATTCAGGTACGGGTTGTTCTGGGTCGACACATGGGTATGCAGAGCGACCCGTCCGGTGACGAGCCGGAACTGGTTTCCGGAAGGCCGTTGGACCGGCTCGTAAGCCGGAAACGATTCAAACCCGGCATCTTCCAGCAGCGATGACGTCAATTCGATTTTTCCCGAGGGGGTCTTCAGTTTGAGACCATCCTCCCGGTCCCAGAAGATCTTCTCCTTCCCGTAGGCCACAAAACCCTTGGCATCAAAATCCTCCAGGCCGAAGCCGGTACCTTCCAATTGCCACTGGAGCAATTCCTCCATGGATTCGTAGGGGAGGTAACCGCCGATCCCGATCCGCTCGCCGATTTGCTTCAGAATCATGGCCCCGTCGCGGGTGTCGTAGCGGGGTTCGACGGCTTTGCGCCTCAGAAAAATCTGTGGCTTCAGCCCGTTGGCCTGCTGAAAGCAATCGGTACGCTCCAGGTAGCACGATTCCGGCAGGACCACATCCGAGTAGCTGGCTATGTCGCTGTGATTGATATCAATGGTGACGATCAGCTCCAATTTATCCAGTGCCTTTTTGGTCAGGCTGGCGTCGGGTATGGATCCCAGGGGTTCGAACCGAAAGGCGATCAGCGCCTTTATGGGGTACGGGTCCTCGTTCAATATGGCGTTGGGCAACATTTGGGGGACGCCATGATTCGGATCCGGAAGCGGAAAATCAGGCGTTCCCGCCTTGTCGAAACGGGGCAGATCGATTTTGGTGAATTCCTGCTCGGTCAGCTTGCGGGCCGGCTTGCCGCCCACCTCACCCGGGCCCTTTTTAAAGAAGATACCGCCCTTGACCTCGATGCTGCCCATCAGAGCATTGAGAATCAATATGGCGCGGCGTTGATAAATCTCGTTGGCGTAGTGGGCGCCCCGGTAACCGTAATGGAAGACAACCGATGGTTTGTCCTGGCTTATCTCACGGGCCAATTTGATAATCTCTTTGGCCGCAATGCCGGTCTCTTCCTCAGCCCACTCAGGCGTGTAGGCTTGGACAAAATCTCTCAGAGCGTCGAGGCCATGAACCCATCGATCGACGTAGGCCTCATCGTAGAGGCGTTCTTTGAGAATGGTATGGATCAATGCGTAATTCAGGGCGAGGTCTGTTCCCGGTCGGATCATCCAGTACCGGTGGGCTTTGGTAGCTGTTACGCTCACGCGGGGATCGATGTAGGTCAGCTTTGCTCCGTTTTCCAAGGCGTGGGTCAGATTGTTGACTTCCTTGACGGAAATGGCTTCGAAGATGTTTCTACCATACAGGACGACATGTTTGGTGTTTTTGCAATCGATCCCTATCTGGCCGTCAGTATACCCAAACAGGCTCCGGCACGCAGTATTTACTGAGCCTTTGCAGAGAGCGTCATGGGTAAAGTGGTTCGGAGATCCGACGGCCTTCAGAAAAGTTTTGCTGACATGGGTGGCCAATTGGGTGCGTTCCCCGAGGACAACGCTCTGGCCGCCATGGGTATCAATAATACCCTGAAGTTTGTCCCCGATATAATCCAACGCCTCATCCCAACTGACTTTCCGCCATTTTCCGCTCCCCCGCTCACCATCCCGGATCATCGGATGCTGCAAGCGCTCGTTGTCATAGAGCATGTTGATCCCGGCCGCCCCCCGGGGGCACAGGCTGCCCTCCATGCCTGCAACGTGGGGATTGCCTTCAATCCAGTTTACCTGTCCGCTCTGGGTCAGAACCCGAATCGGACAACGGATCGAACACATAAAACACAGGCTGAATACCTCTTGTGACATAAGCCTCCTCCAAAGTCGTTGTATCCACTTTCGGCCGGCCCCATGGGGCCAACTGGTTATCCCAAGAACCCGGTGCAATTCACCATGTAAAACTCTCCACGGATATAGCAATATCCATACCACCAAAACTAAGCTAAATTCTGGGCAGTTTGTTTTGGCTCAAAAATTTTTACATTAGAAATCAAGATCTTAAAAAAGATCTGGTCCACCCAAGGGAAACCCGGCGATCCATGGACGCAAAAAGTGCAATAAAAATAATGCATCGGAATATTTTCCTTTCACCCATGTAATCTTCCTGAATAGTTACCTTTTCCATCCGGTCCCGCCAAGGTGCAATTCTTTTTATGCGGATTTTTATCTCTTGATCGCTGCCCTTGGCATTGAAGTGTACTGCCGCAACCTGGCATCTCTATCTATAACTACCTAATATTTCATTGAATATCGTTGAATATAATTTTTCCGGGATTCCTGGAGTGCCGATCCTAGACATGGCACATGCATTGCTAACTCACACTGGGAACCCGGTTTGAACGTCGACCGGTTTGAGTTTCGTGGACCCGGTGCCGTGTGAGCGCCGGAAATTATATTGCAGGATTCTGCTGCGGGCAGATTCCTTCAGGCTGAACGCAGGGGATGCGGGCAGCAATACATCATCAATGGAGGATACGTATGAGTAAACATGTTTCAGTATGTCTGATGGTGCTTATGGCGGCAGGGTTGGTCATGCCAATCCTTATGCCCGATGTCGTCATGGCGATAGACCTGGAGGAGGCCATTGCGCAAACGCCCCAGGGCACGGAACCCGGAATGATCGATCCCAATGCCAAACCCGGGTTTCTCGGCATTCCGGGAGCTCCATCGCCGAGCTTGGTCATTGGGTTTTTCTGGGCCATCTGGGTGGGCTGGATTTTCTCCACGGTGGGCGCCTTCGGTGGTATCATGGCCGGTGTCGGTCACATTACCGTCTTCGGTCTCGCCGACTACGGGAAGGCATTCAAGAAAACATCGCCGGCCCTGAACAAGCTCATCACCGACAGCATCCGGGTATCCAATCAGTGGCTCGTGGGACTCAGCGCGGCGGTGTCCAGCTTCAATTATTACAAGATGGGCCGCCTGGTGCTGCCCCTTGGGATTGCACTGGCCATCGGATCGGTGGGCGGCAGTATTCTTATCCCGATCATTACCGCCGGCAAAATATCACTGAAAGCCTATCTGGGTTACTTCGGCCTCTGCGTGTTTGTCATCGGCGGCTTTCTGTTCTACGAAACCACACCAAAAGGTCAGGCGTCTAAAAAGGAAGCAAAGGCCGCGGCCAAGGCCTTTGAGGACGTCCACATCTCAAAGTGCTCCACCCTGGCACCGGAGGACTGCGGTGTCACCGTTCGGAAATGGGGTGCGGGACGAATTGCATTTAGTTTTTACGGCGTCGAATTCAGTTTCAGGCCGATCATCCCAATCGTCGGCGGTTTTCTGATTGCCGGACTGGCCTCCTTCCTGGGCATCGGCGGCGGCTTTCTGTTTGTGCCCTTTTTGACCAGCATCGCCGGACTCCCCATGTTTCTGGTCGCAGGCACCTCTGCCCTGACGGTACTCATCGGCATGATCATCAGCATTATCACCTACATGGTGGTAAAAGGGGTTCCGGTTTACTGGTCGCTCATCGGAGTGGAACTCATCGGGATCTTTGTCGGTTCCATGATCGGTCCGCGGACCTCGAAGTATATCCCGGACATCTGGCTGAAACGGCTCTTTGTTGTGCTGGCCATCTACGTCGGCCTCCGCTACACCACAAAAGGCTTTCTCGGCTACAGCATTGTTCCGCCCTTTTAATGTATATATGAATCCCGCTGGAGTCCTTCCCTGTTGCGGGGGGGCTCCAGCAACTCAGCACTGATTTTCTTGAACGTAACAAAAACTGAGGTTTCGGAGAATGCCCCCTCTATCACCCCCACCGCACCTCCCCCATTGTACGGACCGGGGACAAGGGTGACATGTGTTCGGAGACATAGGTAACACTTTTCGTGTTTCATTGTTCTTTTACATTTAGTTGCGCAATCTTCTGGTTGCAAAAATAGATCTCAAAAAGGCCATCGATATCGGTGGGACGGATCGC
>Ga0056120_1000120_pt1 | contig 15406 bp, 16 predicted proteins | sample WorMettaBAHAMAS2_FD_71121 | JGI IMG/M metagenome (GOLD analysis project Ga0056120, IMG submission 71121) | Marine gutless worms symbiont microbial communities from Max Planck institute for Marine Microbiology, Germany - Olavius tantulus BAHAMAS.2 ...
GGTCTGCTGCGTTGAACTGACGTTATCGGGAAACACCCTTGTCGAAAATATCAATCGAGAAAATGAAAACCGCCTTGCGGATATTTTATCGAAAATGGACCCTGCCATGCAGCAGGTTCTCCAGGCATCCCTCCTGTCGCTCATTCAAGCCATGCGGGAGGAGGGGGAAGGTGGCGACAAAAATATTGACATCTGCAACTAAATAAAAAGGAAGTAAGATGAATCCGCTCTCAACATCGCTCTACTTTTTTGGCTTTATCTGGATCGAGCTAACGCTTCTTTTCCTGGGGATTAGTACCCTGATCGGGCTCATCCTCCTGTACATTTCAGAGGAAAAATTACAGCGGTGGTTGTCTCGAAAAGGGGCCTACGGGAACATTCTAGGGGCCCTTATGGGAGGATTGACGCCATTTTGTGCCTGTTCCACCATTCCCATGACCGTCGGCTTGCTCAAAGCAAAGGTTCCTTTTGGGCCGGTGATGTCCTTCGTCGTCGCCTCGCCGATTCTGAACCCGTTTGTCCTGGGGATGCTGGTGGCCCTGATGGGACTTAAAGTCGGCTTGATCTATGCCGTTGTGTCCTTCACCGCCGCGGTGCTGTTCGGTCTGATTCTGGATAAATTCGGGTTTTCCAGGCAGGTCAAGAGTGTCGTTATCAGTGGTGGTTCCCAGGACGAGTTGGATCTCAGCGGTTTCAAAGAAAAGCTCAAACACGCATTCATATCGGCCTTAAACGACTATAAAGGTGTTTTTTGGTATTTAGTGATCGGCGTTGCCATTGGTGCCGCGATCAAAGGCTTCATGCCTCAGGAATTCATCGTAAGGGTGGCCGGTCCGCAAAATCCACTGGCCATACCGGCCGCCGCCTTGATCGGGATTCCCCTGTACATCAGGGCGACGACAGCGATTCCCATCGGATTGGCGCTTGTTCAGAAAGGCATGGGCGTGGGCGCGGTAATTGCGTTAATCATCGGAGGGGCGGGTATGGCCATCCCGGAAATGAGTCTGCTTGCCGGCATTTTCAAGCCCCGACTGGTGGGAGCACTCGTGGGTGTCATTTTCATTACGGCGGTTACCGCCGGATTGGTATTTAGTATCACCTGATGCATTGAAAGGAGAGGACAAAATGACGGAAGAAAAAAAAGAAGGCCTTTTTAAACGCTTATTTGGGGGTAAAAAGGAAGGCTGCTGTGGTATCGAGATAGAAGAGGTGCCGGAAGAGTCCACTAACAAAGAATCCGATGCAACAACCTCTTCGGGGTGCTGCTCCTCCGATAAAGAGGCGGCCCGATAGGAGGATCGATAACTTGGATTTGAAATGCTAAATTTTTTTCTATACGCCAGTGCCGCCCTGATTTGGGGTTCGACCTGGCTGGCGATCAAGCTTCAGTTGACCCAAGTACCACCGATCTTATCAGTCGCTTATCGGTTCTGCCTGGCGGCGTTGATTCTTCTGGCCTTTTGCCGTCTTACTCGAAAACGACTGAATTTTTCCCTTCGAGATCACAGCTTCATGATGCTGCAGGGGTTCACCTTGTTCGGTCTCAGTTACTGCTGCAGCTATTTTGCTACAGCATACCTGACAAGCGGGCTGGTGGCGGTCGTTTTCTCAACCATCCTGATGTGGAATATCATCAATTTACGAATTTTTATGAGACAGCCGGTGGCCTGGCGAGCTTTTTATGGAGGGATTCTGGGACTTATCGGAATCTGCGTGGTTTTTTGGCATGATCTGGCCTCTTTCTCTGCGACCCGTGGACTCATTGGACTGTTGATTGCCATCGCCGGTACTTATCTGGCATCCGTGGGGAATGTGGTCGGCTCCCGGAACGCACAGAAGGGAGTGCCGGTCACCCAAGCCAATGGGTTTGGGATGGCCTATGGAGGGCTGCTCACCCTGTTTATCCATTTCGTAACCGGTGGAACGCTGACCATTGACTGGTCCATCGGCTATCTGGGACCGATGCTCTATCTCACCATATTCGGATCAGTTGTGGCGTTTGGATGTTATATGCTGTTAATCAGCCGCATCGGGGCAGAATTTGCGGCGTATGCCTTATTGCTCATGCCGATTATCGCGCTGGTTCTTTCCACCCTGTTTGAAGGATATCAATGGACAACAAACGCTGTGGCAGGAGTTGCGCTGGTCCTCTCCGGAAATCTGATAATTTTAACTCCCCGCTCCACGTACGAGCGGATGATCCGTCGTTTTAAAGGAGATTCGACCTTCAACGAACGGATTCCCCCGGTCCCCGCAACTCGTAGAATGGAAGGGGGATATCCTAAATAAGCGGAACCGGATACACGAAGGTGTGCCATGAAATCAATCTGTGTGTTTCTTGGGTCAAGCATCGGCGATCATCCGGCATATATGGAGGCTGCCGGCGAGATGGGGCGGGAGCTCGCTTTTCGGGGGCTAACCTGCGTTTATGGCGGCTCCTGCACCGGACTCATGAAACAGCTTGCCGACAGTGCGTTAGCTGCAGGAGGCAGAGTTCTGGGTGTGGCCGTTCAGGCATTAAAAGATAAGGAAAAGTTCCATGAAGGCTTGACGGAACTTTACGTGTTGCCCACCATGCATGAACGGAAACATTTTATGATTCAGCTTTCTGATGGTTTCGTCGCATTACCGGGTGGGATCGGCACATTTGAAGAATTTTTTGAAGTGTTCACCCTACAGCTGATGGGGTTTCATTCCAAACCCTGCGGGTTGCTGAATGTGAACGGGTTTTACGAGCCGCTTGAAATGATGTTGAACAAAGCCGAGAAGGAAGGGTTTTTACAACCCCAACGACACAAGTCGATCATTCGTGCCGATAATCCTGGCGATATGATTGATCTTCTGGTGAATGGCAGAATGGGCTCATGAATGTACGGCGCCCCCATTCTGTACCAAACCGGAATGCTTCAGATTCCGTACAGGACCCATGCCGTCCTTGAAGACGCCTCCCCGCCATCGCAATATTACGGTAAAAAGATTACTTCTGGACGCCTACCAGTTTGTTCGTGCCCAATCGCCCATCTCTATGTGTTTTGGAAAGCAGTTTGTGCCCAGCCGCCAATTTGCAGAGATTGACGTCACCTACAAGTGCAATTTAAAATGCTTCAACTGTAATCGGTCATGCACTCAGGCCTCGAGCAGCCTCGAAATGCCTGTTTCCCAGATTGAGGCCTTTTTGCAACAGAGCGTTGAAGAAAAGATCGCCTGGAGACGTATCCGGCTTCTGGGCGGAGAGCCGACCCTTCACAGTCGGTTTTTTGACATCATCGATTTATTAACAGATTATCAACACGTGCATAATCCTTCTGTGAAGCTGGTGATCGGCACGAATTATTTCGGGAAGCAAGTTCAACAGGTTCTGGAGAATCTGCCCGACACTATTTTCATAAAAAGTACGCTCAAGTCGTCTCGTATGAATCTCTTCAAACCGTTTAATTTGGCCCCTGTGGATACATGGTATAATCGATTTTCGGATTACTCCTGCGGCTGCCGCATTATCGAGGATTGCGTCTTGGGGGTGACCCCTTCCGGGTACTACATGTGTGCCATTGCCGGGGGGATAGATCGGATCTTCCAGTATAACATGGGCAGAAAAACCATACCGGATGAAGCCGATGATTTGTCGGACCAGATGAAGGCCTTCTGCCGTTTGTGCGGTCACTTCGGTTTCCAGTGGCCCACGCGACGCACCAGACTATCCAAAACCTGGCGCTTGGTCTATGATCAAATAGACATTCAAGCGAAACCGGAAAGCCGTATCTCGCCGCCACGTACCCGTTGAGAATACCTGAGAGCCATATGACACCTCTTAAGATCATGCACGTGCTCAGCCAGAGACCGGAAATGACCGGCAGCGGGATCTATCTTGAAGCGATCATACGAGAATCCCACAAACACGGTGTTGCGACATACCGGGTCGCCGCGGTTCCCATTGGCAGCATCGACCCGTCAATGGTTCCGGCCGGGCAAAATAGTTCCTATGTGTATTTTGAATCGGAGTCTCTGGAATTCCCTGTACCCGGAATGTCCGATGTGATGCCCTACACAAGTTCTCTATTTAAAGATCTGAAAGGCGAGCGCCTGAAATCCTATAAATCGGCCTTTACCCGTGTACTTCAATCCGCCGTGGCTCGATTTGACCCGGATGTCATCCACACGAATCATCTTTTTATCCTTTCGGCCCTGGTCCGGAAACTATTTCCGGATGTTCCCATCGTAACCACATGCCATGGGACAGATCTGAGGCAATACAAAAACTGCCCCCATTTACGGCCTTTCGTGAAGCAATATTGTCAAAAAGTGGACCGGATCATTGCCCTGACCGGAGATCAGAAAGAGGATATCGGCCGGCTGTATGAGATTCCGAATGAAAAAATTGCGGTCGTCGGCGGCGGGTATGATGAAACGGTGTTTACCCGTGCCCCCAAAGCCCCTGCGGGAACCGTGCATATCCTATACGCCGGCAAACTCAATCGGAGCAAGGGGGTGCCCTGGCTGCTTAAATCCCTGCTGAAACTTACAGATCACGACTGGCATCTTCACTTGGCGGGTAGCGGCAGCGGGCCCGAGTTTGAAAACTGCATGGACCTGGCTGAAAAATTGACCCATAGGGTTACCAATTATGGTTATGTCAGCCACCAGCGATTATCGGAGCTCATGAAAAAGGCCCATATCCAGGTGCTGCCTTCTTTCTTTGAAGGACTGCCACTCGTCCTTTTCGAGGGCCTGGCATCCGGATGGCGGATTATCACCACCAAATTGTCCGGTTTTGTTGAGATCTTCGGGAAGGCAAAGGAAGATACGGTACATCTGATTCCATTGCCGCCGCTTGAAACCATTGACCGACCGTATAAAAAAGATGAAACGAAGCTGGAGCATGTATTGCGGACAAGCCTTGTGAATATGATGGAGGCCGTGAAAGCGAATCCCGATTTTGACGACCCACAGGCCGAAGAGATTGCCGCCGATTATACTTGGTCGCGTGTTTTTGAGCGCATCGCCTTCGTCTACCAGGATGCCCTTGAGCAGAAACACAGATCCGATCAGATGTCATAACACCAGGCATTTTTCTTCCGTTTGAGTCTTGCCGTCCATCGGCCATCGATGGCGATCAATCCGGCACATACCAGTATCATACCGGCAAAGGCATTCCATACCAGCCGTTCTCCCAACACGAAATAACCCAATAATATGGCGCTGATGGGGATCAAAAAGGTGACCAGCAGCAGATTCGTGGGCCCGGATGTGGCCAGGACTTTAAAATAAATGATGTACGCCAGGGACGTGCTGACGGCGGCAAGCCCGAACAGGGCCAGCACGGTCAACACGCTGGGTGATAAATGCCACGGCTGGTCCACAAACAATGCCGCCGGCGTCATCATGACCGATGACCCGCACAGCATACCGGTGGCCACAACCAGCGGGCTCAGGCCCTTGAATCGGCGGCCGTAGATGGCAGCGCAGGCATAGGAGAAGGCAGCTCCCAGAACGGCAATCTGCCCCATCACGTGGATACCGAATCCCCGTAGGGAATCAATGCCGATCAGAACTGCCACACCCGTCCATCCGATCAACATACCCGTGATACGATTCGTCGTGAGCCGCTCTTCCCGGGTCAGAAAATGCGCAAGAACCACGCTGAAAATCGGTGTTGTTCCATTTAATATGCTCGCCAGGCCGCTTTCGATATGCGTCTGACCCCAAACGATCAGACTGAAGGGGATTGCATTGTTCAGGGCCCCCATGATGAAAAATGCTCCCCATATACCGGGCGTTGATGGCATCCGCTCACCTTTCACGTGCACCACGATCAGGAGAATGACGGCCGCAAGGGCGACTCGGCACAGCACAATGGTAAATGGCGGCATCTCTTTCACGGCAATGCCCACAAAGAAAAAGGATCCTCCCCAAAGGATGGAAAGAACGACAATTAGCATCCATTCCTGCAGCCCCATTACCCGATTGACCGTTTCAGACGTATATCCATCGTCCTGTGCCTTCATGATGCCCCCTATGGAATGGTTCAACGTGATGATCTCGTTTGCGGTGTGATAATTAATTATTTTCAGGGGCTCCGCGACCCGAATCTTGCTCAATTTTTCAGCAAGATTCGGGTCGCCCGTTTGGCTGTTTGCCCATATAGTGGTACCCACTACCAAGCGAGGGAGGCAACCATGCATACGCAGGACTATTCCCAACAGTCGGACGATTACAAACGAATTGAAAAAGCGATCCGGTTTATCGAGGATAATTACAGGTCTCAGCCAAGTCTGGATCAAATTGCCGAAAGCGTCCATCTGAGCAAGTTTCATTTTGATCGCATGTTCAAGCGTTGGGCCGGTATTAGTCCAATGCAATTCCTTCAATTTATAACCCTGGACTACACCAAACAGCGACTGGCAGACTCCCAGAGCCTTCTGGATACGTCGTTGGATGCGGGCCTTTCAGGCCCCGGACGGCTCCATGATTTGTTTGTAACCTTCGAAGCCATGACGCCGGGCGAATTTAAAAAACAGGGGGCGGGAATAAATATTTCCTACGGGTTTACGGACAGTCCTTTCGGAGAGTGCATATTGGCCGTTACCGAGCGGGGTATTTGTCATCTAGGGTTTGTAAAAGAAGATAACCGAGACGAGTCATTGAACCTACTGTTTGATACCTGGCCGGGTGCGGAATTCACAGAGAGCTTTTACACTGTCAGTTCCTTTGTCAAAAGCATATTTCGGATGGACGAGACGGGTAAACCGGGTCCGTTCAATCTGCACCTCAAAGGGACCAACTTTCAGATCAACGTCTGGAAAGCGCTCTTGCGTATCCCCGAAGGATGGGTCGTCAGCTATCAGGATATTGCCGCCCATATCGGACGACCCAAAGCGTTTCGGGCGGTGGCCAACGCCATTGCCATCAATCCCGTGGCGTATCTCATTCCCTGTCATCGGGTCATCACGAAGTCCGGAAAAATACATCAATACCGATGGGGATCTGCCAGAAAGAAGGTGCTACTCGGCTGGGAAGCCGCCAGGTCAGCATAAGTCTGCCACCATCTCATCCGAAAAAAATCGAGGGTCGCCCATAACATCTAAATATCTTAACCCATATTCAGTTCACAGTAGGGTGCTCTGGACTGCTCGAGTCGCTGCATCTGGGCGACGGTGATGGCGATCACATTGACGACATTTTCCATTTCGGTGTTGCGCTGCAAAACGTTAAACGGTTTGCTGATGCCCATAAGCAGAGGCCCCACGGCTTTGGCTCCCCCCAGGCGTTCCAGTAACTTGTAGGCCATGTTGCCGGATGACAGCTCTGGGAAGATCAGGACATTGGCTGGATCCCCCAGGCGGTTGAAGGGAAACTGCTCCGCCAGTGTTTCGGCCACTACAGCCGTGTCCGCCTGCATTTCCCCATCGATCAAAAGATCCGGTCGGCACCGGCGGACCATATCAACCGCTTCTGCCACTTTGCGGGTGTTGGCATCTCGAACGCTGCCGAAATTCGAATAGGAAAGCATGGCCACCCGAGGCTCCATGTTAAAAAACTCCGCCATCTCCGCGGCCAGGATGGCAATTTCCGCCAGGGTCTCTGCATCCGGATTAATGTTAACGGTGGTATCGGCTAAAAGATAGGAGCGATTTTTAATAATCATCAGATACAATCCCGATACGTTGGAGACTCGGGGGCGTCTCGGAATGACCTGAAGGACCGGGCGGATCGCGTTCGGGTAGCTCTGGTCAATGCCGTGCACCTGGCCGTCAACCAAGCCCTCATGAACCATCATTGCACCAAACACATATGGATTGCGCAGTTGTCGGCGGGTCTCCGGCATGGTCCACCCTTTGCGGCGGCGCATTTCGAACAATGTTTCGGAAAAACCGACGAGATAACCATTGTCTACCGGATCGATGATCTCAAATCCGTCAAGCGGGATTTGAAGTTGATCGGCAAGCTCATTGATGCGTCGGTGATTGCCTAACAACAACGGTCGCGCGATGCCTTCTCTGAAGGCCTGATGGGCCGCCCGCAGAATGACCGGATGTTCGCCTTCGGGCAGAACGATGCGCTTGGGATTCTGCTGGGCGGTGGTAATGATGTTGCGCATGGTTTCGCGTTCGGGGCCTAAAGTTGCCTCCAGTTGATGGGTGTATTCAACGGTGTCCGGTGTTTTTCTTCTGGCCACCCCGCTTCCGACGGCTGCCGCCGCCACGGCAGGGACCACCTTCAGCAATACACGGGTGTCCAGAGGCTTTGGAATGATATAATCTGTTCCGAATTGTATGGGACGCCCCCCATAGGATTGAATAACGGCATCGGGCACATCTTCTTGGGCGAGTTCCGCCAACGCCCGGACGGCCGCCACTTTCATTTCGTCATTGATCATTGTGGCGTTCACATCCAGAGCCCCTCTGAATATATACGGGAACCCCAGGACATTGTTGACCTGGTTGGGGTAATCGGAACGACCGGTGGCAACGATGGCATCGGATCTGATTTTTCGGGCATGATCGTAATCGATTTCCGGATCCGGATTGGCCAGGGCAAAGATAATCGGCTTGGCGTTCATACTGGCGAGCATCTCTTCCGTGAACGCGCCTTTTACCGAAAGTCCCACCAGCATATCTGCATCGACTACGGCTTCCTCGAGATTTCGCGCGCTGGTTTCCAGGGCGAATTCGGCTTTATAAGGGTTCATCCCCTCGGCTCGACCCTTATAGATGACTCCATTTGAATCGACCATGATCAAATTGTCCTTTCGGACGCCGAGTTGAACATACAGCTTGGCACAGGCTATTCCGGCCGCACCGGCACCATTGATCACCACCCGAAGATCTTCAACCTGTCGTTGGGTCAAAGCGACAGCATTCAGCATGGCCGCGCCGGAAATTATCGCTGTGCCGTGCTGGTCGTCGTGAAATACAGGGATATCCATTTGTCGCTGCAATTGCTCTTCGATGTAAAAACAGTCCGGTGCGCGAATGTCCTCCAGATTGATACCGCCAAAGGTCGGTTCCAGTAACTTCACCGCTTGGATGAACTCGTCCGGGTTGTGGTGTTGATTTCGATGTCGAACACGTCGATATTGGCAAACCGTTTAAAAAGGACTGCTTTCCCCTCCATGACCGGCTTTCCGGCTAAAGCCCCAATATTTCCTAAACCCAGAACGGCCGTCCCGTTGGTAATGACGGCGATTAGATTTCCGCGGGCGGTGTATTCAAACGCGCGTTCAGGATTCTTTTCAATGTCCAGACAAGGTGCGGCCACACCGGGGGTATAGGCCAGGCTGAGATCGGTCTGGGTTAGACAGGGTTTTGTAGGAACCACCTCGCTCTTCCCGGGGCGCGGTTCACGGTGATATTGCCGTGCGGCATTATCATTGCTCATTGTTATCTCCTGCTTTATTCCGTGGGGTCAGGTCTTGGATTATTGCATGGTGACGTTTCATTCTTCAAAGCAAGTGGAATGCATGATTCCATAAACAGGCGTTACGGCGATTAAGTCAATGTATGACACTCTGAGTGGAAAGAAATGTTCGGGTGCTGGACCTGACACGATGGTCTTCAGCTGAAATAGAAACCGCCAGGAGAGACCTGGCGGTGCAGGAAATCTTCCATTTTCCATCTGCGGGTGTTCAGGTCAGAATGTCAGAACGTTAGCTCCTTCTGAAATTTCAAACAGTTTGGGTGCACCCGCGAACGTAACGGATTCGAGAACGTCTTTTTCGCCAACCTGGCGAGCTTCCGCACAGGGAATTCAGACCCAAATGGGCACTTTGTTTTCGATCAAATAGTACAGGTGCGGCCCCGCCTCGTTCCCGGTGGGGGCGACGACGTTATCGATTAAGCCTTCTTTTACGACCATCACCCCGTCATCTGTGAGGAAAAGACTCACTTCGTGGCCCGTTTCATGGGCTGCCTTTGCCAGTTGGAAGGTCCGTGTGACCCGCGTCGGATCTTCCAGTCCCCGAGTCAGTACAAATACAAATTTCCCCATTGTGTGGTACTCTCCTTTCCTTTTTCCTTGAGGCAATTTAGCCCAAAGATACCATGCAATGTTTGGGATAGGCTTGCTCCAAAACAACTACCTCGATTTTCCCTTCCAGGGCGGACCTAAACTTTTCCGCATCCGAACTTTCACCGACGATGGCTCCATAATGCATGGGAATGGCAATCTGCGGCTGAATCGCCAAAGCGGCCTCGACGGCCTCTGCAGCCGTCATCACATACGTTCCTGAAACCGGCAGCAAGGCGATGTCTGTCTTGATTTCACTCATCTCCGGGATGAAATCGGTGTCACCGGCATGGTAGATGCGCACCCCGTCGATTTCAACGATGAAGCCGAGCCACCCGTTTTCTTTTGGATGAAAGGACTTGTCGACATTATATGCGGGGACGACATCTATGGTAACGCCCTCTACAGTGACATGATCACCAGGGGCCACGACCTGAACGTCACCGGACAGCTTGGGTGCGGAATCCTTTTCCGTGATGACTTTTGTAGCGGGGCCTTGCACCTTGGCCACGTCATCAGGGGAACAATGGTCGAAATGCTCATGGGTTACCAGGACAAGATCCGCCGGAGCTGCAGGTTGAATCTGATACGGATCAAATACGATCGATTTAGATCCGTCTATCCGGAAACTGTCGTGTCCCAGCCATGCGATATTTTTGATCATTTCTTTTGACGGCATTTTTTTCCTCCCATGGCAGGTGTTGGATGGTTGCCATCCACGCTAAATTAGGATTCAATCCCTGTCAAGAATACAACGAACACCGTCGTCTGTCCCTGAGACCGATCTTGCCAAGTGCGGGAGATTCGAATAAAACATAGAGCAACACTAACAATTTGGATCTCCCGGTCTTCAAGAAAGAATTGTTATGAGTCTGCGAACTTGTGTAACGCCCACCGGCGAGTTTGTTTTTGGAACGCAGGAGCCCAGTTTTGCCGTCGATAATTTTCGCGAAGAAGCTACCATCATGTCTTTGGGGGAACTGGCGGACGGTCAGCCGGTGTTAAATACCGTAAATTTTCCAGATGGCATAGTAGAGGAGAGCGGCGCCGACGGTGTCATCGAAGTCGCCAACCCATTCCCCTTTCGTGGTACAACCTACATCTTGCAAAAATCTGCCGATCGGATCGCTAATGACCCCACGCAAATTTCCATTCCCACACCAGCCGAAACATCCTTCCATGGGTTTATCCGGAAATTGCTCCCGGATGAAGCGGTCTCTGAGGAGGGGCTGGACCAGATATTCCGTGGTCTGCCGGCCTCAATAAAGATTGCTTTAGCCACGACCTCGACGGATCCCGAGGATCTTGTTCGCTTGGCGCATACCTGTGGCGAGTTTGTGTTCGATTCTGAAAGCGGCCAGCCTATGGGTCTCCGTTTCAGCGAGAGGCGCCATGGATTCCTGAATCCCGTGACGGAGGATCGCTTTCTTTTCGAAACCGTTGCAAACAATCGTCATCTACCGGACATCTACAAGGAAGTGATGGTGCTGCGTCCGGGTGTTCAGGGTGGCAGTGAGATTGTGGGGGAATGGCGGGATCCGGATTCCGATAGTCATGTCTTCGAGTATCTGAGGCGAAACAGTTACATACCTTGGGGGCACTATGCCGCGAACATGGCCCATGACGCTATTCGATACCGGGTGGAAGACTTGACGCTTAATGACATGATCGGCATGCGCCATTTATACTATCAGCGCACCTTTGTTCGCGTGGCTAAAAGCTTGAATCTGCATGTACCGGCATTTCCGAGCGGGCTTTCGATTCAAGAGATGGAGATTTTGCGGGAGGCGTGCCTGAATACCATGGGTTCGGGAGAATCCATTCCGTTTTCGAGCACATTGTGGGGATGGAATTATGGTTTTGATTATGCTCCCAGCCGGTATCGCCTCCATGCCTCCCATCAACAAATTCATCAGCAATATGCATTGATACCGGATTCGGTCGGTTCCGATACCTCACCGGGTGGCTCGGTGCCTGCGTACGCCTGCGGAGGATTGATTGGCGAGTTTATCGACAGGTACCGGAATGAAACCGGAGGTATCTTCTTTTCGGACTATCTTGAAGCGATTAAGCGTAATCGTCGCATGGACAGCGCAGCGGACCGGCCTCAAAATCTTGTGGTTTTCCAGGACGGGCAGGTAATGGTCTTCGTACCAAAAGCTCAGACCTCCCAGTGGGAGTTGCAAGTCATGCCGTTGGTGCCTGTCGGGCATATTCTGGAGGCCGACACCGACATGCGTCGTTCACTGGATCTCGCGATCCTGGTGGCCACGCAGGTGTTGACGCGACTGGGTGCCAGAATGGTCACTGCTTTCGAATATCCCAAACGGTTCGATCGAATGGAATCCGATCAACACCTTCTCTATACCTTCTTGCCTCGACTGCCGGAATCACCGGGGGCGTTCAGTGAGGCGCAGTTTCGATGGATCAATGGGCATTATCCGGAAGATTTTGCCGCTGCCTGTCGAAACGTTTTACCAACCATTTCATGAATTGCGTTGAGTTGGTCATTTTTAAGGATCGATGCTGAAAATCGTTTTGACGAATGATGACGGCTTTGGTGCGCCGGGCCTGGAGGCGCTTGCCGGGTGTTTTGACAGAGACGTGGACCTCTGGGTGGTGGCCCCGTCCGAATCCCTGTCCGGTGTCGGCCACCGTGTCACCACCCGGGACGCCATCGAGGCAACGAGCGATGGATTTCAACGGGTCCGTCTGAGCGGAACTCCAGCCGATTGTGTCCGCATAGCGCTAAAGCGTCTTTGCCCGGATGTCGACTGGGTGATTGCCGGCATCAATCCCGGCGCCAATCTGGGGTCGGATGTCTACCAGTCCGGAACGGTGGCAGCCGCCCGGGAAGCCGCCATTCTGGGCCGGCGGGCCATCGCGATCTCCCAGTATATTTCCAGGAACGGCCACCTTGACTGGGCTTCTACCGGCCGTCACGCGCGAAATGTGCTGAACTATTTACTCGCCAAAGAGCTTGATAACGGATTTTTCTGGAATGTGAATCTACCCCATCCTCTCACTCCGGAAGACAGACCTGAGTACGTGCACTGCCCCCTGGATAAACTCCCCCATGCCTATGACTATCGTAAAGAAGGGGATGCCTATGTCTACGACGGGATCATCCATGAACGTCCTCGGGAGCCGGGGCGGGACGTGGATGTCTGTTTCGGGGGGAATGTCGCGATTACCCGATGCGGCATAGACGTTGTCGGGGAATTCTCCCCGCCGTCAGGGGAAACCCCGTGACGACTCTGCCTCCGGTTATTGCCTGGTTTGTAACACCCCACGGGTTCGGACATGCCGCGCGGGCTGCCGCTGTCATGGAGTCCATGCATGATCTGGACCCATCGGTCCGTTTCGAGGTGTTCACAACCATTCCGGAATGGTTTTTTCAGGAAACACTTCACGGCCACTTTGGCTACCACGTCCTCGAAACCGACATTGGATTTATACAAACAACCCCGTTTGAAGCAGATTTGAGTAAGACCCGGCAGGCCCTGGATCGCTTTCTACCTTTTTCAGAAGATCGGATTCAGACGCTTGCGCGTAAAATGCGGAAACTGGCGTGCAGCCTGGTGGTATGCGACATTTCCGCACTTGGGATCCGTGTGGCCCAAACGGCAAATATTCCATCGGTATTGATAGAAAATTTTACGTGGGATTGGATCTATCAGAAGTATGACGATCCATCGTTGAATCTGGAATCATGCGCCGCCTATCTGAAGAAGTGCTATCGAGCCGCAGACCATCACATCCAGAGCGAACCGATCTGTTTACGTCGGGCGGCAGAGCTAACGGTCGGTCCGGCCAGCCGTAGAACCCGAATTAATCGTGCAGACACCCGGCGACAACTTGGGATTAACGCAACGCAAAAGATGGTTTTGATCACCTCCGGCGGAGTACCCAAAGAGAATCCGCCAACGGCAGCACTCAAACAGTTTTCACACATTCAATTCGTCATTCCCGGCTTGACCGAAACACTGAGCGAAGATAATGTGCGTTGTCTGAACAGCACATCATCCTTCTTCCATCCCGATCTGGTGGAAACGGCTGATGCGGTTATCGGAAAAGCCGGCTACAGTACCATTGCCGAAGTCTTCCATTCCGGGGTGCCCTTTGGATATGTCCCCAGGCCCGAGTTTCCGGAGTCCAGCGTACTGAGCGATTTCATTGACAGACAGATGGCGGGCATCCCCATGGATCAACCCACATTTCTGTCAGGTGCCTGGAGCGCCGAGTTGGACCATCTGTTGGGCATGCCTCGACGTTCACCCGCCATTCCGAATGGAGCTCTTCCGATAGCAGAATACGCGCTGAAATTGATAAACTGAAACCCAATAAGATGGCATTACGCAGTAAAGGGAGAATTAAATGAAGATTCTGGGAGTTGTGGGAAGCACACGGAAGAAAGAAACATCCGGAGTATACAAACTCGTCAGCGCCGTACTGGAGAATACCGGCTGCGAGTACGAACTGGTTTCCCTCCGTGGGAAAAAAATATCCGGGTGCATCGCCTGCCTTGGGTGCGTCAAGGATAATATCTGTAAGGTGGAAGATGATCTGGCACCGTTAAGGGATGCTATTGTGGAAGCCGATGCCTTTGTGTTTGGGGCCCCAAACTACTATTCTACTTTAGGTGCGGTTTCCCATGCCTTTCTCGAGCGGTGGTTCCAGTTCCGCCATCAGGAGGGGGATACCCTGTGGGGCAAACTTGGCGTGGCCGTCGGCGTGGGAGGCATGAGCGGGCAGTTACCGGCTGACGATATCGAAAGGTTTTTTGCTTATAATTTTGTTGAAACCGTTGCCAAGGTAACCGGGCAGGGGGCGGCCTCCTGTTATTCCTGCGGTTACGGTGAGACCTGCAACGTCGGAGTCCCTGTCTTGCTTCACGGACCGGAGGTTAAAATCACCGAAGACATGATCCCGGATGTCACCAAACAACCGGAGGCGATGCAGTCGGCCGCCGACGCTGGCCGTCTTCTTGGGGAACGGCTCCGGGGGGGCCATGATCGCGAAACGGTGACCCTCATGATGCAGCAGAAGATGATGGAGATGCTCGAAGCCTCTGTCTAAAAACCCATAATTAGCCGCAGACACACGCAGACCAGCCTTCGCATAAAGCTACGGCACGGCAAGCAGACACAGACTTATGAGCCGAGCGATCCGCCGTCGCTTTAAGCTATGGCGGGACAAGCCTGCTTGGCTCAAAGATGTCATCGCTTCGCGAGGCTGCGTGAATAGATTCGGCTTTAGCGCATGAGCACAAGTCCGGTAGGCTCCATCCACTCGAAATATGCCCGAAGGGCATCGAGTAGACTATCCGGCCAAGTCGGCCGGATAGTGTCTGCGTTCGTCGAGCGAGCGAAGTGAGCGGGCGGCTAACTGACGAGCCATGTCA
>Ga0056120_1000121_pt1 | contig 15324 bp, 13 predicted proteins | sample WorMettaBAHAMAS2_FD_71121 | JGI IMG/M metagenome (GOLD analysis project Ga0056120, IMG submission 71121) | Marine gutless worms symbiont microbial communities from Max Planck institute for Marine Microbiology, Germany - Olavius tantulus BAHAMAS.2 ...
TTTCCACCCCTTTCCGAAACCGGATCCATCACCCACGCCAATTTGCTGGTGTTTTTGATGGCGGCACTTCTGGTTCTTGTCCGGACGGCGTTTTTAGATATTCTGGACATCCAGGGAGACCGGGTCATCGGCAAAGGGACGATTCCGGTTCTACTCGGCGAAAAAGAGTCGATGCGCCTATTGAAGGCACTGCTGGGAGTGGTCTTGCTGCTGATGGTGATCCCCTCGGCATTCGGACTCACCAGTACTCTGGGCTATCTCCTGGCGCTCTGTCCGTTATGTCTTCTGGTCCTGTTTACTGCCCAAGAACGCGGGGCGGTGGTCTCCTGGATTCTTCCCCAATTTTTGGTGGAAACCTGTTTTGTGCTGGCCGGCGGAATGGGGTTTGTCTGGAGTCTTCTCCAATAAACCGCGCAGTGCCAGGCCTCAGAAAGTTTTACTTCATCCAAACCTTGGGGACACAAGAATGCCTAATATTAAAAATGCCTAAAGTGCCTAAAAGGGGAACGTGGATATCCTGAACCCACAAGTTGGCTGGATAAGGATGTGTCGCACCACCAAGGCCACGCCGAGCACGACGCTAACAACATGTTATTACACGATTATTCTTCGTGTCCGTCGCCTGCCCTGCCATAGTATTTACGACGGCGGGTGAGCTGCGTGGTGAAAATTATGCTACCGGAGCGTTCAAGATAAACGCAAATGGGAATAAGAGATGGGTTTCGATAAATTTAGGCAGTTTAGGCAATTTAGGCAATTTAGGCATTTAAGGCATTTATAGAAAGCAGGTCACGGTCTGCTTTCTACCAAATGGTGGGTTCCGTGCCGTTTAGCAGACGGCGGAGGTTGTCTTTATGGCGGATGAAGATCGCTGTCGCAATCAGCGCCGCCGTCCCGGTGAAGATCCCTGAGCCGGTCGCTTCCCAGACAGCCACAGGCAACACCGCCGCAGCTGCCAGAGAAGCGACGGATACCCGATTGAACCAGCAGAGACACAGAATAAAAACGAGCAGGGCCACCACAACCGCGGTCGGGCTAATCATCAGAAACGCGCCTGCGGTGGTAGCGACGCCTTTTCCGCCATCCTTAAATTTCAGATACACGGGGAAGAAATGACCGGTGATGGCGGCAATGGCGATCGTGGAAACAAACAGTTGGCCCGGGCTGGTCGACATCGTCGCCGGTGTTATCGACAGGTAGACCGGTAAGGACCCTTTTAACACGTCACAGACCAAGGTCAGGACGCCAATGCGATTGCCGGCAGTCCGTCGAACATTGGTGGCACCGATGTTCCCGCTTCCTTCCCGGCGGATGTCCACATCCGAAAACAGAGCTGTCAACACCAGCCCGAAGGGGATCGATCCGAGCAGATATGCGAACACCGGCAACAGCACATATGCAGCATCCAACTCAAAGCACCCCATGATGTTCCTTTACCGTCGCTGGAGATGTATACCCCGGGATAATTCTTCTGCAGGTGATTCTGATCGCTATTGATCCCAAGCCCATTGATAACTATCATAAGGTGTCCGCCATGTCACTATCCGCTCACATGGGGACTGACTTCAAGAGAAGCGCATGGAACCGATAGTACTACCCATTGACGGTGTTCTGGATCTTCACACCTTTCGGCCGAAAGATGTACCGGATCTGCTCATCGACTACTTTACCGAGTGTATCCAACGAGAAATCTATTCCGTGCGCGTTATTCATGGTAAAGGGAAAGGCATTCTCAAGAGGAAGGTTCATGGGATTCTGAAGCGATGTGATCTGGTTGCCTCATATCGCGAGGCACCGGGAAGTTCAGGCGGCTGGGGTGCGACCCTGGTCGAATTGATCCCCCCATCCCATGGGCACCCCATCGCAGATAACGAATCGTGAATTTGCCGGATGTGTTAGCACATGCCGAATGGGAACACCGCACACGGGACACGGACAGGCATCCGTTTCAAGTCAGTCGGCAACTTACCGAGACTTCCTTCCGGCATAGGTTGAGGACGGTTTAGCCCGGGGAGACGGATTTGGGTTTCCCCACGCGATAGCCGCAGGCAGGGGTCGTGATGGAGCGAAGAACATGGTTCTACATATTACTCGGTAGCTATGCGGGGTGCTGGGTGCTGTTCTTCTTCTTTGGCTGGTTCGGGAAAAACGAACACTTGCTTCACCTGGCGGATTTGTTTGATAGCGATGTTGTTAATTTCCTTTTTCTCACCCACCTTTTCTTACTGGTTGCCCTGTTCATTGCCGAAGCGTGTGAAATGGGCCATCGCGGTTTGTTGCGATGGGGTCCGTTTCGACCCCGACTGGGAGAAGTGTTGATCCAACAGGGCTATCTCACCGAGCAAGAGCTTCAGGAGGCTCTGGAAATCCAGCGCATGAAGCTTGGCGACGTCCTCGTGAAATCCGGTTTCATCAGCCGGGAGCAGTTGGCCCATGCCTTGCTGGATCAACAAAGAAAGGCCCACCGAAAGTTGGGGGAGGTCTTAAGGGATCTGGGTTATGCCACGCGCCAGGATATCGGCTGGGGGCTTAGCCGGCTGAATCGAAAACTGGGCAAGATCTTGGTAGACATGGAATTACTCCGGGACGATGACCTAAAACGGGTCTTGGGCCGGAGGTGGTATGGCCGATACAAGGGGATATGATATGAGCCGATCTCCCGGCTTCTGCGCGGTTTCCCCTCCGATCTTGATCGGTATATGTTGAGCCAGTGACCTCCCTCCGGATACACACGCCTCCAGTAGTCAAACCTGAATCAGAATCCAAACGCCGGCGGTAGATTTTACAGGGTTTGCACAATTACTTGTGCATCGCTGCACATTTTTTTGTGCAAATCTTTATCCGATGCTTCTCGGACTTTTCCGGGCGTCTAATATTATTCTAATAAAAACGGTATTTTGTAATACATATTGGACCTGCGGCAACATTGGCACAAATCCTGCTCTTGGAAAATAGCGGGGCTGCCCACCGGCATTCGGGGGAAGTCCTTTCCGCCGAGATCGCCACCCGGCAGTCTGCCGAGGCGGTCGAAGAGAAATGGCACCACCATTCCACCGGTCTGACAGGGGGGAACCGGACCGGGCAGAATGTAACAGGGGAATTATCCGTGAATTGGTTTTGCCTTCCTTAGTCGGCGGCAGCCCCTCTAAAAAAGGAGGCCCGAATGGGCCTCCTTTTTTTAATCATTGAGTCCTTTCGCTACAACACCTGCGCCGGCGAATCCCGGAACCGCCGGTCTGGCCAATGAGTGCCGTTGCGGCCGTGGATAGAGAGCTGCACGGGTACTATTTCGCCATAGGGGAACAGTGGCTGCAAAACAGAAACGGGAAGCTCAAACGAGCTTCCCGTATATTGTTTTGGTGGAGCTGAGGGGACTTGAACCCCTGGCCTCATGACTGCCAGTCATGCGCTCTCCCAGCTGAGCTACAGCCCCGAACAAGAATTATGTCTCTATCCGAATCGAAGGGGCTCTGTCAATACATAATGCAACATCAGGGCTACGGAAAAAGTTGACAAAGATCTGCAGGAGAAATAAAATATATCGTTTACATAATTATAATAAACTGATATTATTCAAAATATAAAGGTTATGGGGGTGCCCGGGGCTTGTACCCCTACCCAGACCCGGAGGTCGACACGGCAACCGGGATATAAACCACCCTTGGACCAAAGGAGGTGTCATGAACTCGAGACACTTCACACCGCCCTACGACGAGTCGGAGCAACCGGAGGGCATGTATAAGGAATTCAACGCCACCGAGCTGTACTGTGCCAACTGTAAACAGGCGGTTCCGGTGCGAAAGCGCCTGCTGCTGGTCTTGCCGGACGGGGAAAAATACGAATACTTGTGCGGGCGCTGCGGAAGCTCAGTCGGCTCGAAAATGGATAAAAGCAAACGGCCCATGTCCATTATTATTTAGCCCATAGCGGACATGCGGCAACGGCAGAAACATCTTCAAGCATGCATGGACATGCGGTGTGCTCGATCGGTACACGGTCTTATCAGAGGTGACCAACTATGCTCAGGTTGATGCGGGATTATGCAACGAGTTGGATGATCAAATTCATTCTCGGTGCCATTGTGATTGTGTTTGTGTTCTGGGGAATCGGAAGCTTTACCGACGAGACACCCACCCGGGTGGCTGTGGTCAACGATCAGGCGATCAGCATCGAAGAGTATCGGAATGCGTACAATAATATTGTGGAACAGCTTCGCCAGTCATTCGGCAGTCGGTTGGATGATGAGATGCTCAAAACATTTAATGTCAGGAAACAGGCCATCGATGGGCTCATCGATCGTGCGCTGATCATCCAGGAAGCCGAAGCCATGAACATGAGGGTCACCGATCAGGAGCTATCCGCGGCGATTCGCGACATCCCGGCATTTCAGAGGGAGGGGATGTTTGATTCCGGCCTATACCGACGTGTGTTGGAGCAAAATCGACTGACCCCCGAGCAATTTGAAATGAGCCAGCGAAAGGCGATGCTGGCCGATCGGATGAGCCGCCTCATTACCTCGAACGTCAACGTGGCCGATGGTGAAGCCAAGGAATGGCACCGGTGGCAGAATGCTGCGGTGGATATTGAATATGTGCTATTTGAGCCGTCCATCTTTAAAGATATTTCCCCTTCGGACGAAGAGATCACCGCCTTTTTTGAAAAAGACTCGGGCGCCTATGAGACCGAGCCAAAAGTGAAAGTCCGGTATCTCAAGTTTGCGCCCGGTGCCTTTACCGATGAAGCGACTGTAACGGATGAAGACATCGAAAGCTATTACTTGGCAAATCCGGAGGAATTCAAGTCTGAAAAAACAGTGCAGGCCAGACACATCCTGCTCAAACTTTCGCCAGATGCGACACCGGAAGAAGTTGAAGTGACGCGCCAGAAAATCGAAGGAGTTCTTGAGGAAGTTCGAAACGGTGCAGACTTTGGCGACATGGCCCGGCAATATTCTGAAGGCCCATCAAATATCCGTGGAGGAAGCCTGGGTACCTTCAAGCAGGGCGATATGGTAAAACCGTTTTCGGACAAAGCCTTTGCCATGAAGGCCGGTGAGGTGAGCGATCCGGTCCGGACCCGGTTCGGTTGGCACATCATTAAGGTCGAAAAGATCAACGAAGCGAAGACGGCGTCGCTGGAAGAGGCAACGACTGAAATCCGCCGCAAGCTGGTTCAAAACCGGGCCAAGAACCTGGCCTACGATGCAGCAGAAGCGGTTTTCGACCAGTCTTTCGAGGGCGATGATCTTCTGCTGGCGGCCGAAGCGCGGGGACTCGCGGTGGAAACGACGCCGCCCATCACTCGCCAGGGACCGGCCCAGGGAGTGAAAAATCGGGGTAAATTCGGTTACGTCGCCTTTGGTCTCCCACGGATGGACATCAGCGACATACAGGATCTCGATGACGGCTACTATCTTCTCCAGGTGTTGGAAAAAATACCGTCGGAGATCCCGGAATTGGATGCGGTCAAAGAGAAGGTGACCGCCGATGTGGTGCGGCAGCAACAGGATCAGCGAGCCCGGGAAGCTGCCGAGGGGTTTTTGAAACAGCTCCAAGATGGGAAGAACATGGCCGAGGCGGCCAGCGGTATACAACTGACACCGGCTCGTAGTGGGTATTTCAAGAGAAATGCGGCCATTCCGGACGTCGGATATGAACCCGCCCTGATGAATGCGGCCTTCGAGTTATCCTCGGATGCTCCATTGGCTCCGGAGGTTTTAAAAGGACGAAAGGGATACTTTGTGGTCCGCTTCAGCGACCGAAAGTATCCGGCGCCGAACGAGTACGAGGCGGAAAAAGACAATGTTGTCCAGATGCTGACGCGGCAAAAGCAGCAAAAAGCGCATAGTGAGTGGCTGGCTCGGGTCAGAGACCGCAGCAATGTTGAAATCGAAGAGGCGTTTATAGAATAGCCCAGTAAATAAGTTACATCCGGAGGATAAGACGCTATGGCACAGCAAAGAGAAAAGGGGGAGAAATTATTCTCAACCAAGAAGTGTTACGAATGCTTTGAGCACGTTGCATTGGATGCCGTCGAATGTCCTTCCTGCAAATCACGACTCGGTCTGGTTGATCGAAACGGAATTGCCAAAAAACCGGTAGACTGGATTTCCTACGTCGTTTTTTTGGTGGCATTGGTGGCTCTCGTTCTGTTTGTCTGGAAGATTCTGCTAAAATGATCCATAGAAACCCACGATTCACGTTTCCATGGGAACCCATGTTGCCATGAAGCCAACGGGAATTCTCCCGTGACGACCCGATAGCAAAGGCGGAGTGCATGGACAAGCTGGCCGAAGCGGATAGAGCCGTTCTCCTGCAACTGGCCCGGTCGACGATCGCCGCAGAACTGAACAAGGGAAACCCGGTGCATCGACCCGACCCGCTACCCCCGGCTCTGGAGCAAAGCGGGGCTGCTTTGTCACCCTTCACAAAAAAGGGATGCTGAGGGGATGCATCGGAACCATAGAGCCGATCCAACCGCTGACGGATGGGGTCGTCGACAATGCCCTCAACGCCGCATTTCGAGACCCCCGGTTTCCGCCCCTTAGCCCCGAGGAGTATGACGATGTGGATGTGGAGGTGAGCCTCCTGACCGTTCCTGAAATCCTCGAATTCCACGACAGTAATGATTTGCTGGATAAACTCCAGCCCGGCGTGCATGGGGTGATATTATCCAAAGGCTGGCACCGGGCCACATTTCTTCCACAGGTTTGGGATCAACTTCCGGACAAAATAACATTTATAGAGCATCTCTGCCAAAAAGCCGGGATGGGCAACGACTGTTGGAAGGACTCCGGGGTGGAAGTCCGGGTTTACACCGCCGAACATTTTTCTGAATAGAATATCAGGTACTCGGTATTCGGTATTCGGTACTCGGTACTCGGGTGCGAACGGATTCAAGCATCAGGATCCAAGATCCAGGGAACTGCATCGAATGGTTTCCTTCTTCCCAGAAAGATCCTGAACCCCTGAATCTTTTATCTTGTATCCATTCCAGCATCCAGCCCGCCAGAGGCGGGCAAGTATCAGACGTTAGTCCCAATACCCCATACCCAATACCCAATACCTAATACCCGATACCCAATACCCAATACCTAATACCCGTTGTAATAGCCGCCGATCCCCACCTCCAGCCGTTCCAAGACATCCGAAGGGATGTATTCCAGAAAGCGCGACGGACGCGTTAGGAACATTTCGGCGCCGCGGTCGTACCCTTGAATGGGGTAAGTGAAGTGGAGACTCTCCCGAGCCCGGGTTGCGGCAACGTACATCAGCCGGAGTTCCTCCTCGAGCTCAGCCTCGTTCCGTAACGCGTGAATGGAAGGGAAACGGCCATCGAGGGCCCAGATCACGAATACCGCCTGCCATTCCAGACCTTTCGCCGAGTGCACGGTCGACAAGACCAGATGATCGTGGGCCGGCGGACGACTCGACAGCGAATTCTCCATAACCGCGGTCAGCGGCTCCAACGCCATATCCGCCAAAAATTCCTCCATATCCCCATAACGCTCCATGATCGCCAGCAATTGCTCTAAATCTTTCGCTCTCCTCGGATAATCATCATAACGGTCTCTTAGGAGCGGAAAATAGTAGCCGAGCAATGTTTCACCGATTTGGGCCAGGGACGCCATGCCGCTGTCCAAGGTTGACATCAGCGCCTTGAGATTCTCAACACCTGCCGTATTTCTCGATTTCGGGTGGATCGATAGAAATCCCGAATAGCCGGAGCCCTCGATTTGTATCGCGTCATAAATATCCTGGGCGGTTTTCGGGCCGATTTTGTCAATGAGAAGCAAAATGCGATACCAACTGACCCGATCCACTGGATTGACCATCACCTTCAAATGGGCCAGCACATCCTTGATATGGGCTGACTCAACGAACTTGAAACCACCGTATTTGACAAACGGTATATTCTCCCGACCGAGTTCAATCTCCAGGTCGAACGAGTGAAAGCCGGCCCGAAATAAAATAGCAATTTGCTGAAGCGACACCTGCCGCTCACGGAGCTCCAATATTCTTTCCACAATATATCTTGACTGGATGTTCTCATCTCCGGTGGCGACCAGCCTGGGCAAGTTGCCCCCCGTCTTCCGAGTAAACAGGGTTTTGGAGAATTTTTGTTGTGCCTGCTCGATAAGATCGTTGGTCAACGTCAAAATGGGCTGACTGCTTCGGTAGTTTTCCTCCAGTCGTATAATTTTGGTGTCAGAGAACATCTCGGGGAAATGAAAGATATTCTCGAAATTGGCTCCCCGAAAGGCGTAAATGCTCTGGGAATCATCTCCCACGACCATGACGTTCCCATGAGACGCCCCCAGCCGGTAGACAATGTCCGCCTGTATGTGATTCGTATCCTGATATTCATCTACCATGATGTATCGATAGGTTTCCGATAGACGATCTCGGATATCCGGATGTTCAACGATTAACATCTGCAGGTGGGTCAGCAGGTCGTCATAGTCGAGAAACTGATGCTCGACTTTGCGCTGCCGGTAGGCGGCGGCGATGGCCAGTATGTCGTCAAGGCAGGACTCGAAGTGAGGATAGTCCTCATAAACGATATCTTCAATGGTTTGCCCCTTATTCACTGCCCGGCTGAATATGTTGGCCAACGTCTTTTTTTTAGGGAACGAGCGAGCCCTCACCGAAGAACCCATCTCTTTTCTGATAATGCCCATGAGGCTCTCGGAGTCGGTTCTGTCAAGGATGGAAAAGCCGGCATTGTAGCCAAACCGTCCGGCATATCGTCGCAAGACCATATTTGCGAACGAGTGAAAGGTACCACCGGCGACCCTTGCGCACCGGTCGTCGAGAAGTTCGGCGGCACGTGCCAGCATTTCCTGGGAGGCTTTCCGGGTAAATGTTAAAAGAAGAATCGATTCGGGCGGGACTCCTGCTTCTACAAGTCGTGCAACGCGATAGGTGATCGTCCGGGTTTTCCCGCTTCCGGCTCCGGCGATGACCAGCAGGGGCCCATGCAGGTACTCAACGGCCTCCAGCTGGACGGTATTGAGTTCCTCGCTATATCGAATCCGGGACGCTGTTCCCGGGTTCTTCTTTGAAGAGATGTTGATGGATGAGGCCATGGTGGAATCCAATCCGGCCGGATAGAAAAATTCTCTTTTCATCGTTTAATAAGTGATCTGTACAATCCCCAACCACTGGGGTAGCGGGAAAGCTCTATCTTTCACAGGTCAAAAAGGATGTCAACACTTCCCTGGATTCGAGAAAATAACTAAAAAGATCTAATAGAGGTTCCAAACAAAGACAAATATGTGTATAATTTGTTGACAATTCTATTTTCTTGTATTAGGAGCAAATTTGACTACCTGTAGAAATTGTTCCTTCAACTCACAAAAGGAGGTCTCAAATGGTAAAAAGGATGCAAACCCAGTTGAAATCCGTTTCCAAAGCACTGGCGGAGTTGTCCAAAAAGGTAGATAAATTGAACAAGCAGCTGGGCCAGGTTGCTGTTGCAAAAGCGCCGGCAAAGAAAGCCCCTGCGAAGAAAAAAGCCGTGAAGAAGGCCGCTCCAAAGAAGAAAGTGGCAAAGAAGGCGGCTCCTAAGAAGAAAGCGGCAAAGAAGGCGGCCCCAAAGAAAAAAGCGGCTCCTAAGAAGAAAGCGGCAAAGAAAAGTCCTACTGTGCTGGATTCCGTCTACGACGTGATCAAACGCAGCAAGGCAGGCGTTACGATAGCTGCCCTCAAGGCAAAGACAGACTTGGAAGCCCGTCAGCTCAGCAATGCGTTGTATAAGCTGTCCAAACGGGGCGATATCGTTGCCAAATCTCGTGGTGTGTACAAGAAAAAGTAGCGACACCATCGATACTCAAACATAGCCTGGCATCAAGCCTGCTAAACATGCCCGACGATTCAAACGGCAGGCAGTTGGTCCGTTCTCCATTGAATCGGTACGGACCACACAGCATACACCGCGTCTGTAAACCTCAACGTCGAACCTCCGACTCTGACCTGTTTGCGGTGGCCCTGGCTGAAACATGATATCAGGTCCATGCTGCGGTTTCGGTAAGAAAACAGCTTCATTTTCCTGCCTCGCCGTTAGCACGCCATACTTGCATGAAAAAAGTCTTCACTGGGCGGATAGCCCCAGTGAAGACTTTTTTTTTGGGGCGGCTCGGTGATGACGGCAGACGCGCCCTCGCAGATTCCCCCAATCCACCGCCCCGTATTCTTGGCGTTGTATTTTAACAACGCTGCGTTATATTGATTGCGTCGTTGGAATACCCACTATTCGGAAGGGAATCCGCTGGATCATGGTGAACATCAGAAAACTCATCTATTGCATGGTATTGACCGCGCTTTTTCTGGCGCCGGTGCTCTCGTTCTCAGGCTGCAGCCGGCTGAGCCCGGAAGATGCGACCACCACGCTACCGAAAACCGAACAGACCGTCGTTCCGTGGCCCCATGCCCTCAGTGATCTCGAACCGGATCCCGCCGTTGTTTTTGGCCGGTTGCCAAATGGCTTTCGGTACGTGCTCATGAATAATGCCGAACCGAAACATCGAGTCTACATGCATTTGAACGTACAGGCCGGATCACTCCATGAAACCGACGCGCAACGGGGTCTGGCACATTATCTTGAACACATGCTGTTTAATGGATCGACACACTTCGAACCGGGGGAGCTGGTCAAGTACTTCCAGAGCATTGGTATGCGGTTCGGGCCCGATGCGAACGCACACACCGGCTTCAATGAAACCGTGTATGATATTCGCCTTCCGGATGGTAAGCCAACGAGTATCAAACAGGGCCTTCTGGTGATGCTCGATTACGCCCAAGGGGCATTGCTGCTGGAATCCGAAGTGGAGCGGGAAAGAGGTGTCATCCTTGCTGAAAAGCAGACACGTGATTCGGCGTCTTACCGCACCTTTAAAGAGACTCTGTCCTTTGAGTTCCCGGATGCGTTGGTTTCGAAACGGCTGCCCATTGGCATCGAAGAGACCATTCGCGCAGCAGATCGGCAAACACTGAACGATTTTTATAATACTTGGTATCGCCCGGAAACCATGATTCTGGTAATGGTGGGAGATTTTGATCTGCACACCGCCGAGTCTTTGGTGAATGAACGATTCGCCTCCCTGCAATCCAGAGCCCCGTCACGTCCGGAACCGGACCTTGGGCCCATTGATCACAGCGGCACCCGCCCATTCTATCACTTCGAGCAGGAGAGCGGTGATACCACCGTCACCATTGAAACCCTAACCAAAATTGAGGCGCAGCCGGATTCGGCAGCCTTTCAAAAAGATATGCTGGTTCGGGAAATGGCCGACCAAGTGGTTCAAAATCGTCTTGACGCACGGCTGAGCCAACCGGGCGTGCCGTTTACCAGCGCCACAATCAGTTCGGGTGTATTTTTGAACCAAATTCGATCCTCTGAGATTACTGCCGACGGTGACCCGGAGCGTTGGCAGGCCATGTTGGCCGAACTCGAACAGACCCTTCGGCAAGCCATGGTGCACGGGTTTACCGAAGGAGAATTGGAGCGCGTAAAAAAGGATTATCTTGCCGATTTAAGAAAAGCCGTTCAGACCGCATCCACACGAGCGAGCAGTCGACTATCCAGAAAGATTATCCGAAGCCTGAATAGTAACCAGGTGTTCCTGTCCCCGGCTCAGGAACAGGCGCTCTTCTCTCCGTTCATCGAAACCCTGGATCTGTCCACCCTGGAAACGGCCTTCCGAAACAACTGGAGTCCCGGCCACCGTCTGATCCTGGTAACCGGAAATGCGGAACTGGAGAAGAGAAGCCAAGATGTCCTGACGGCGTTTCAGATGAGTGCCAGGCAGCCTGTGGTGCCTCCGAAATCTGTTGACATGGTAGCATTTCCGTATTTGCCGGAACCCGATCGCATTGGTCGCATCATTCATCGGAAAACTACACAGAATCTGGGGTTGACCCAGGTTGAGTTTGACAATGGCGTCCGCCTGAATGTGAAACGAACTGATTTCAAAGCTAACGAGGTGAGGATTAATGTCACCTTTGGATCCGGGAAGTCAACCGAATGGGCGGACAGCCCCGGTCTGGCAAAGTTCAGCGAGGAGGTCATCAACGAGAGTGGGCTGGGGCGTCTTACTTCGGAAGACTTGGCCCGAGCCACGGCCGGTACCAACACGACCGTTTCCTTTCGGGTCAAGGGCGATTCGTTCGTGTTCAAAGGGAAAAGCGTCCCGGACGAATTGACCCACCTATTTCAATTACTCCGGGCCCACATCCTGGATCCGGCATTTCGTGAGGATGCCTTTCAACTTGTGAAACAGCGAATTCGTCAGGAATATGCGGAGCTGTCCCGATCGGTGGAGGGCGGAATGCAATTGACGGGCAACCGGTTTTTAGCCGGTGGCGATTCCAGGTTCGGATTCCCGAGCCAGGCGGAGATCGACGCAATCCGTTTGGAAGACATCCGGAGATGGATTCTACCCTATCTTGAGAACGGAATTCTGGAAGCCTCCGTGGTGGGAGATGTCCAGGAGGAGAGGGTGATTCAAACAGCGGCGCGGTACCTGGGCAGTTTACCGGTCCGTCGGGGAATCACCACCGAACGGACGGATCTGCCCACTTTTCCGAAAAGCCAGTCCCGGGAATTGGTCGTGCCGACCAAGATACCCAAGGGTCTTGTGGTTGTGGCCTATCCGACCGCCGACATGTGGGATATTCAGCGGACTCGGCGGCTGTCGGTGCTGGCCGGTGTCTTTTCGGAAAGGCTTCGGGAAGAAATTCGGGAAAAACTGGGTGCTGCGTATTCTCCCCATGCGTATAATGCCCCCAGCCGGGCCTACCACGGCTACGGTGTGTTCAAAGTGGTTATCCCCACCGATCCGAAGCGGGTTGACGAAGTGATCCGCGAGGTGAAGCGCATTGCCACGTCCCTGGCCATGGACGGCGTGTCAGAAGATGAACTTCGTCGGGTTGTTGATCCCATGGTGGCCGGAATCAAGGACATGCGGAGGGACAACCGTTACTGGCTCAATAGCGTCTTGACCGGTGTGACACGGCACCCCCAGCAGCTCGACTGGTCGCGAAGTATCGTAGCGGATTATGCATCGATTACAACGGGAGAGGTGTTTGAACTCGCCAGAAAATTCCTGGAAAACGGCGCGGCAGCGACATTGATTATCCGTCCGGTATCGGATCTGGAAAGCGCCGACCCGAACAGTGCATGAACTCTTTTCAGCGGGTGGCTGACCAGATGCAATATCAGAGAGTTATTCATCCTGCTGGGCGATTGTGTCAATATACAGTTTGTAACCCTCGCCAATGGATAAACGGGCTAAAAAGAGTTCACACTACGGGTCAAAAGGAGAAGCCCATGGTCTTCGTTATTCGAGGTTTGCGGTAGGTTCACTTCAGCTTCACCTCGAAGTGCCTTGCCCATGAACTTCTCCTTTAGGTGCAATGTCCGGGCGAAGCATGCGTTGCGGTGAGGGGATGACCGGGATCGATCCCCGTCACTCGTTGGACGACACCAATTTCAGTGGATCGGTGATGAAACTTTCGATTTCCCATTCCGAAACCAGATAAACCCATTTCGTCAATTGTTGACTTCTCTGGTTGGTTGGGACGGCCGGACCGGTTGGTTTCCCTTCCCCGGTCGGCTTTTCGGTGTCCATCGGAGCGACATCAACCCGTACACGGTGCCGCGCCGTCTCATCATCCCCCTCCACCTTTTCTCCGATGGTCACCGTATACCGGTGCCCGTCGGATAGCGTGTATTCAAACCGGTATTGCCCGGCCAATGGGTTTTTACCCGCCTCAACGTCTTCGATACGTAACGGAGAGAGCGCTTCGGCGACACGTTTTATCTCTGCGCGTTCCAATGGCCCGGACGTGGGAGCGGGTTTCAGCTCAAAATCCGATGCCGGATCCGATCGCTCCAGACTATATTGGGGTGTGTCCGAGGCCTTAGAGAAACTGTCGATGCGAAGCACTTTATCCGTCTCGATGTTTAGCAGTTCCCGGTTGAGCCACTCGGCCGGGGCTGTTTGGAGAAACTTAAAGGTTTTATCGACCAGGTAAATCGTGTCCCCCCCCGTCGGCATCAGATACTGCCCGCCTTTACCGGAGTCGCTTTGACGGGCTTTTCCCACAATCAAATCCACCAGACTACCGCCTGCTTCGGTTTCAAAGCGGACCTGGATCCCCTTGCCGGTGTCCGGCACGCCGGCTTGATCCGGCCCGTGGATGGCCAGCCGGGTCCGAATGTCTTCCGTGGCCTGAAAACCCCGCCCAATTTTCAGGTTTTGGACTTTTTTGACCAGTTCGGCAATCCTTGAGAAGTCGGCCGGAAACCCGTCCCGGTCAGCGACAACCCAGCCGTCCCCATTGTGGTGGAGGGACACGCTGCCGTCTTTATCGATGATACGGATCCGGTCAATATCCCGGATCAGTAGGTCGTCGAAAAGTTTTTGGCCCATGGCGGATTCTGTCTCCGCTTTGTTCCCAGGTCGAAAGATCATCACCGACAATCCCGCCAATACGAGGACAGCGATTACCAGAAAACCGAGAGTCTTTACCTTCATAAGCCCTGATCCATCCTTATTCAGACAAACTCTTCCGCCGCCGATACAGCCCGTAAGCCACACCCGCCAGGCTCACCATGAAGGCTACGGCGAATAGGTTGATAAATTTGATCCGGTTGCCAAGGCGCTCGATGTCCGCCCGAAGGTTGCGCCGCACTTCCTTCAGCTCGCGATTGATGCGTATTTTTTCTTCCTGAAACCGCTGGATTTCCGCTTCCTGGGCTTCACTCAAGATCAGGTTCTGGGAGGCATCTTTCTGTTGCTCCAGTTGTTGGAGCTTCAGATTTATTTCTTCCACTTTTTTTACCAATTCTTGTTCTCTGTCCAACCATCTCGCCTGGGCCTTCTCTTCCAGTTCCTGAACTTTTTCGAACGGACGCTCATGGGTTCCCCGTGAACGGATGTCAATTAGGGCCTCAGAGCCGGTCATCAATTCAATGCTGTTCAGCAGAAAGTTCAAATTGTCATTGAAGATATTGGCTATTTCAAAGCCGAGAAAATTCTGGCGGTTGACGTAATACCCATCAAACAGAAAATCGGAATCGGCCATCACCAAGAGTGTCGACGGGCGTTGACTTTCAGTCAAATGGGGAGAAGCGGTTTTGTCCGATGGGGTTTGCGCAGCCTCGCCCTTTCCGTTATCGACAGGCAACGGCTGGCCGTCGGGAAACGCTGTTTTGAAGGAACCCCGAAGGATGACCGCCAGATCATAGGTCTCGGGTGTCGCTTTGAAATCCCGACGCAGCTCGCTTGCCCCGAATTGAGTTTTGAATGCATCTGTCTGC
>Ga0056120_1000122_pt1 | contig 15194 bp, 12 predicted proteins | sample WorMettaBAHAMAS2_FD_71121 | JGI IMG/M metagenome (GOLD analysis project Ga0056120, IMG submission 71121) | Marine gutless worms symbiont microbial communities from Max Planck institute for Marine Microbiology, Germany - Olavius tantulus BAHAMAS.2 ...
ATTTTTCTTGACACAACCCTTTTATGGGTTATTTTTCAGTTACTCAATGCGAACCGTCAATCACCGCATTTTTTGAACAAGAAAAATACATGGAGGTGTTCAGATGAACCTGGTTAGATGGAATCCTTGGAATGACATGGTTTACTTCAGAAATCGATTCAACCGTTTGTTCGATGAATCCATGTACCCGGTCGACCGCAGTGACGAAAAATTGGGTCTCTCGAACTGGAACCCGGTGGTCGATATTTTCGACAAGGATGATCATATTGTCATCACGGCCGAACTCCCGGGAGTGGATAAGGACAAGGTGTCCGTAGACGTCAAGGAGCGCGTACTAGCACTCAGTGGTGAGCGTTCCGGAGAGAGCGAGGTCAAGGAAGACAATTATTATCGACGGGAACGGGTGTACGGCAGATTTGAAAGATCCTTTGCCCTTCCCGGGAATGTGGACTCAGAAAAAATCAAAGCGGAATTCAAGGATGGTGTGCTCACGATCGAAGTGCCGAAACCGGAAAAACTGACTCCAAAACAGATTACCATCCATTAACATCACTTAGCGTTTCCGACCTGGGAACTCAAAATGGGGCTGGCCATGTGCCAGCCCCATTTTTATTGTCTTGACAAACGGTTGGATATACCAAATTTAATTTGAATGAGATTCTGTCAGCCTAAAAATGACACACCCATAAAACCATAAGAACCGATCTCAAAAAGGTGGATCAGGATTCAGGGCAAGCCCGCCCGAGGCGGATAAAGCACGGCGAGGGGAAAAAGCGGAGCATACACGGGAGTATGTGAGCATTTTGCACCGACCCGCAACGCAGCCATGGCGCCTTAGACGCTTTTTTGAGGTCGGTTCTTAAGGGAAGGAGGAGGCATTATGGTTATCGGAAAGGATCAAGACGTTGAAGCGCTGTCCATCGACAGCCCTGAAGTGAAAAATGCTAAAATAAAAGTCCTGATCTCTCCCAAGGAGGGCTGGTCAGACCATGTCATGCGGGTGATTGAACTGGGCGGCGGAGAGGGCTATAGTCCGAAACACACCCATGATTGGCCTCACATCAATTACATTCTCGAGGGACAGGGCGTTTTGCACGTGGACGGCAAAGATACGCCCGTAGAGGCCGGATCGTATGCATTTGTGCCCCCGGGAAGTCATCACCAGTTTCGAAACGCGGGTGAGGGCACGTTCCGTTTTATCTGTATTGTCCCTAAGGAAGGGCATATCACGTGATCGTTGGGGACCGCCGGATCTCGCACCTTGGGAGCACCCCCGTTGCGGCGGGGTGGATTACCCGGATCTTGGGGCCAGCATTTCCGTAATGCGCTGATCCTTCTCCAGCCACAACGCGTTCAACCATTGCTGCAATTTTTCCCGGAAGAGATGATCATTGGCATAATCGCCGATCAACTCCGGGGCCACCGGCAGGGATCGGACGATGACTCGTATCTCTTGAATCTTCCCGCATAGCAGAGACCAAAAGCTTCGGGGCTCACCCGGATATACGATGGTGACGTCCAGAATTCGGTGAATCTGGTCGCCCATGGCCCCCAGCACGAATGCGGTGCCGCCTGCCTTTGGTTTTAGAAGATGGGCATACGGCGACTTTTGGCGGTGATGCTTGTCGGCGGTGAATCGGGTGCCCTCCACAAAATTCATGATCGAAACAGGAACCGTTTTAAATTTTTCGCAAGCCCTCCGGGTGATTTCCAGATCTTTTCCCTTCAGGTGGGGCTTCTTTTCCAACAGACTCCTGCTGTAGCGCTTGATGAATGGATAATCGAGTGCCCACCAGGCCTGGCCCAGCACCGGAAACCAGAACAACTCTTTTTTGATGAAGAATTTCAAAAACGGGATTCTACGATAGAAGATCCGTTGGAGTACCAGAATATCCACCCAGGACTGGTGGTTGGAAAGGATAAGGTACCATCCGTTGCGGTCCAGGTCTTCTACCCCGTGCACATCGAACCGGATATTGGCGGTCAGGTTCTGAGTCAGATTGTTGACCCAGATCCAGTTCTCCGCGATGGCTGTGAGAATCCGGCTGCAGGTCTTCCGCCAGGCCGGAACAGGGATGATCCATTTGAGGGCGGCCATGGTGAGCAACGGCACCGACCAGAATACCGTATTCATGGCGTATATGAGGAGCGACAACCCGCCCCTTAGGAGTTCCGAGAAGGGCATCATCCGAACGTTCCTTGAACTCATCTCAGGCGGTTAGGTCTTCTTCTGTCTTCTTCGGGAAGATCCGGAATATGACTTTCTTCTGGAGAAGGCTCCGGTTCGCCGTTTTGGGCGAAATCTGCGCTTTTTTTTCGGTGCGACCGGCTCGGGCAGTACAAGCCACTCCGGGTCCGGCTCGATGCAGCTCAACTTGCGGTCGGTGAATGTCTCGATGTCGGGAATGTAAAACGCGTCTTCCTCATCGGCAAAGCTGACCGATGTACCGCTGGCGCCGGCACGCCCCGTTCTGCCGATGCGGTGGACATAATCTTCCGGGTCACGGGGCAGTGTAAAGTTGATGACATGGTCCATACCTTCGATGTGAATACCCCGTCCGGCGACATCTGTGGCCACAAGCACCCGTATTTTTCCTTCCTTGAATCCGTTGAGTCGCCGCATCCGCTTGTTCTGGGGGACTTCACCGGAGAGTATGGCGCAGTTTGTCCCGTATCTTTCCAACAGTTCCGCAAGCCGTCGCACCTGGTCGCGACGGTTACAGAATACCAGCACACGGTCCAGATTTTTTTGGTGGATGATGTTGTAAAGAAGGGCGAATTTTTCGTCGCTGGTGACGATGTATATGATTTGCTCAACCGTCTCGACCGCCACCTGCTCAGGCTCGACCTGTATGTTTACTGGGTTTCGGGTCCACTGGGATGCCAGGCGGGTAACCTCTTCAGGCAGGGTCGCACTGAAGAAAAGCGTTTGACGCTTGCTTTTATCCGGCGTGCTGTAGACAATTTTACGAACATCCGGAATGAAGCCCATGTCCAGCATCCGGTCGGCCTCATCGATGATCAGAACTTCCACCTTTTTTAAGTATATGTCTCGACGGCGTTGATTATCGAGCAGGCGCCCCGGGGTTGCGACCACGATATCGACCGGTGCACGATGCAGTTGCTTGTGCTGTTTGTCATATTTCGTGCCACCGAACACGGAAACCGTTTTGATGGCGGTGTATTTGGATAACTGCATGGCTTCCGCCGAAATCTGGAGCACCAGCTCGCGAGTGGGCGCCAGCACCAACACCCGCGGCATCCCGGTTTTCCGGTCTTCCAGGGGATCGTTCAGCATACGCGTAATGACGGTGATCAGAAAGGCAGCTGTCTTTCCCGTACCGGTCTGGGCCCGTCCGGTGGCGTCTTTACCCGCCAACGTGCTCGGAAGCAGCTCGGCTTGTATCGGCGTGCAGTATTCAAAGCCAAGATCGTATATGGCATGAAGCAGAGGCTCAGGTAAATCGAATTCCTGAAAGCGGGTCTTGCCTTCAACCTGGGGGACATCGAACCGGGTAGGATCCCAATCCTGTTGCCGTGCGTTATGAGGTGCCGATACTGAAGGACTTTTTTTTCGGCGACGGCGTTTTGCCCGTTTCCGAACAGGCCGTTTCGACCCGGTTGCCTTATCGTTTTTCTGTTCAGCCCTGTCGTCGCGTTTTGATGTTGGGTTACTCAGTGTCGTTTCCTTTATCACGTTCCGATCACGCGTTCGATGATTGCCAGTGCCTGCTCTACCAGGTGATGATCGGCCTGGGTGCCCATATGCCCCAACCGAAATACGGTTTCTGCCAAAGGCCCGTAACTTCCACCCACAACGAGACCTTGCTCTCGGAGCTGACGATCGAACTCCGTCCACGATCTGCTTTCCGGAACGTTCACGGCGGTAACCGTCGGCGACGACACCGCTCCGGGCAGGGGAAACAAAGAGAGGCCGATTTCCTCGATTTGGTTTCGGCACCAGGAAGCCACCCGCTCGTGTCTATCAAAGCAGTTCTCGAGACCCTCGTTTAGGAGGACGAGGGCACCGGCATTCAAGCCGGCAATCCCATGCCAGTTGGGTGTGTAGGGGAAATAGTGATTCTCCTGTGCCGTACGAAACGGTTTCAGGGCATCGTAGCCGCTATAATCGACATCTTCAATAATGTCCCAGGCTGCGTCACTGACCGAAAGAAATGTTATATCCGATAAAGACGACAGGCATTTCTGGGAACCGCCCAGGCACAGGTCGATGTGCCAGTCATCGGTGGCCACCGGTGTGCCGCCGATGCTGGAGACGGCGTCTACGTACAGCAGCGGCACGCTGAGATCATGCTTGAGACGTCCGAGTTCCTCCAGGGGATTCAGCGTCCCGGACGGGGTTTCGCAGTGTACCGCGGTGATCATCTTGGGGTGGAATTCCCGGATGGCGCTTTCCAGGACATCGATATCGGAGATGGTTTCGTTGTATCCAAGGGTCACTTTCTGCACACGGGCTCCCACGCTTTCGGCCATGTCACCGATGCTGTCACCAAACACGCCCGTGGCGATGGCCAGCACACGATCGCCCGGCTTTAGACAGCTTTTTAAGGCGCCCCATAGTCCCAGCATGCCTTCGCCGGTCTGGATGACCACACGGCTCCGGGTGGCTATGATGTTCTTGAGCCGCTCCTCGCACTGGCTATATAACTCCAGAAATTCAGACTCCAGATCCGAAGACCCGTAATTGACCTGGTAGGCATCGAGAACCGCCTGGTGCACCATCACGGGTCCCGGCACCATGGGTATCGGATATGTTTTCATGGTGGCACTCCTTATCTTACGATCGGTTGAAAACATTCAAACTATCCCCCAGAGGCGCCGTTAAGTCAACCATGGTCACAGCGACATGGGGGCAGCGCGACACCAGATGGCCATTCCCAAACGTTCGGTTCTTGACGGTTGGGGCTCAGATTACTACCTTCGAGTGTCCCCGTTATTCAATTCACCCGTCACATTTCTAACGGAGTTCAAGACGCAGACATCGGAAGCCCATTAACCCCTCGCTATGGTATTTCCTTTCTTGCTTTGGTTGAAGGGGTATACGGCTGCCGCGTTCCGAAGCGATCTGATCGCCGGTCTCACCGTGGCCGTTGTTCTGATTCCCCAGGCCATGGCCTATGCCATGCTGGCCGGATTACCACCGGTGTATGGCCTGTATGCCGGTGCGGTGACACCTTTTATTGCCGCCCTCTGGGGAAGCCTCCGCCAGCTTGCCACCGGCCCCATAGCGATCATGAGCCTGCTGATGTTGACGACCCTTACCCCCATTGCACAGCCCGGAAGCCCGGAATTTATCGAGCTTGCCCTCTTGTTATCCCTCCTGGTGGGGGTGCTGTACCTGCTCGTGGGTATTTTCCGCATGGGGCAGGTGATGGCGTTTATATCCCACTCTGCCGTCAGGGGCTTCACGGCGGCGGCGGCCTTGATTATCATATCGACCCAGCTGCCCCATTTTTTAGGCATTTCCGTATCCCGCCACGAATTCATATTCCCGATGCTTTTGGAAATCTTACGCGGCTTGCCGGGATTTCACTGGCCGACGGCACTGATCGGACTTTCCTCATTCATTGTCATTTACGGGCTGAAACGGTATCGGCCACAGCTGCCGGCCGGTCTGCTGGCTCTGGTATCGACGTCACTGGTTATCTACTTTTTCGGATTGGATGAATCCGGCATCGTCATCATCGGCCAGATCCCCAGTGGGCTCCCCAGATTTAATTTGCCGGGGTTGGATGTGGAGATCGCCAGTTCCCTGATCGGCCCGGCCGTGGTGATTGCGCTGGTAAGTTTCGCAGAGACCTATTCCGTGGGAAAAGCGATTTCTTCCAAAACCAAACAAAAGGTGGACGTGGACCAGGAGTTTATCGGCCAGGGTCTGGCCAACCTGGTCGGTTCGTTTTTCCAATGCTACCCGGTGAGCGGCTCGTTTTCACGAACTGCGATCAATTTTGCCGCCGGGGCGAAAACCGGCATGTCCAGCGTCGTTTCAAGTTTCCTTGTTGTGTTGGCACTGTTGTTTTTAACCCCGCTGTTTACCTACATCCCCAAGGCGGCTCTGGCGGCTCTGGTGATCAGCGCGGTTCTGCTGTTGTTCAACCCAAAGGAAGTATTTGTGCTGTGGAAGCAGAATCGCAACGATGGCATCGTGGCCGTATCGGTGTTTGTCTTGTCGTTGCTGACCAAACCGGATTACGCGCTGCTGATCGGGGTGATGATATCCTTGATTTTTTTCCTCTGGAAAACCATGCACCCGAGAATCGTCCGGGTCACCAAAGATCCGGATCTCAACATGTTCGTCAACGCAGACCTGTTCCAAAAGCCCGGTTGCCCGCAGATCCTGCAATTGAGATCGGATAACGTGATCTATTTTGCCAATGCCGAATACACGGTGGAACATATCATGGAAGAGGTCAACCAGGTGCAAACGCCTATGGTGTTTGTTCTGCTCGATTTCCAGGCCATTGGATTTATCGACATTACCGGCATCGAAGAACTTCGGGCGCTCAAGGAAGAACTGGAGGCCCGAAACATCCGCCTGGCCCTGATGGCGGTCCGCCGTCCGGTGATGGAAACGTTCGAAAGCACCGGTTTCATCAACGAACTGGAAGATTCCTGCTCAATCGAAAAGACGTGCTATACCGAGCACAAGGGGGAAGCGATCACAGCGCTTTTCCGGGACATCGATCACGATTACTGCCGCAATACCTGCCCGTACTACCTGTTCCAGGAATGTCACACCGTTAAGTAATGAATGCCTAAAATGCGCTAAAATGCCTGAAATGCCTAAAATGAAAAAACCCCATATGAAATCCCTTCCTTATTTTAACTTTAGGCAATTTAGGCATTTATAATTTAAGGCATTCATGTGGTGTAACCTCAGCTTTCCAAGCAGATACTAAGAAATGCCCGGGTTGAGAACTGTACGTATATGTTCTATCCCCCTCTCGATCTCCCGATCCGGTGTTCCCGGTTTCAATTCGAGCACCAGAAGGGTGTCGGGTCGAATATACGGGCGAAGCGATTCGAAATCGATTTCACCGGCACCGGGCGGCAGGTGGTCGTCGATCCCCAGGGCATCATGCAGGTGAATGCCGATGAGCGCATCTTCATACATCTCGAGGAGACCACCTTCCGGTATCATTCCCAACGCCTCCTGGGCATGCGCATGCCCTACGTCATGCCAGTATCCGACGGGACTCCCTTCGAATTCATCGAATAGGAAGCCGAAATCCAGGTACCCTGGCAGCTCGTGGTAATGGAAGCGGTTCTCCAGTCCCAAGCGGACGTCGGCGGCCTCCGCTGCCGGGAGAAGCTGTTCCAGGCTCCGTTTCAGCCTTTCCAGATAGAGCGCTTTTTGTTCGGTGAGTGCCCCCAGTTTTTCTTCGATGAATTTGCGGGCGTCAGCCGTGTCGATCCTTCCCTTGCGGTAGAAACGGTACAGTCGGTCCAGTTCAGCGTTCATCGGCACGGCCCCGCAATGGAGGACAACGGCGTTTGCCCCGTATGTTTCAGCGTAATGGATGGTCCGGCTGGTGGCCTCTACGGCCTGCTGCCGTTCGCCCGGATCGGGGCTCATGAGGCGGTATAAATCTCCGCTTCCCCTGTTTGGGGGTAAGGTCTTCGGTATGGGAAAATAATTGTGGATACTGGTGACAGGCATCTGGAGGTCGGCAAGAGCGGCTTCAAGATCGGGCAGCATCTTTTCGTGGATCCGATATTCGAGCTCCAGTCCGTTAATCCCGAAACCGGACAACATCTCGATCAGGCGGTATCCGTTAACGATTTGGTTTGACCTGCAGCATGTCGACAGGTTAAATGTCGGCTCCATTTGTCGTATCATCTTTTCACGGGGCCCGGTTATGGGATGTGGATCGATCCGCCACATCACCTTTGCCCTAAAGTGCATATCTTAAATGGGTTTACACAATTTCTTGGACCAAACACGATATGTGGTTTATAACCCCCCGATGTGTGCATTGTAAATTGATCTTCCGGTCATGATGGCACAACGCTGGATCGAAACCGATAAGGAAAGACGAACCGGATGTTCCGTATTAGTGAGTGGATAAAACAAATCTTCGCGAGTGACCGAACCGCTGCGGACAAATCGGTGTTTGAGAGAAAATATCGGGCTTTTATGGACCTTCTGGCGGCCAATAACGGCGCGCTGGAAATCATAGCCGATTTGGAGCACCATTTTTACCAGGATAAGCCGTTCACTATTACTCACATCGAACGGCAGACGGATCGGTTGATTACAGAGGTTTCCACAATCGTCTCAGACCTCAACGCCCTTTCCGGAAACCAGTACCCCAATCTATCCCGTGTGGTAGAAAGACTCGGTGCGAACATTCGGGCGGAATTTGTCCGTAAAAAAAAGGTCGAAAAAACACCCTGGGTGTATTACCTCCACCGGCTGAGCCTGGAAAACATTTCCGAAGTCGGGGGAAAAGCGGCCAACCTGGGAGAAGTGTTCAATCGGGTCCATCTTCCGGTACCGCCGGGATTCGCGGTTACCGCCTACGCATGCGTGTATTTTCTGGAATACAATCAGCTTACGGATTTTATCGACCAACAACTTGATAATTTGGACGTCAACGATATGGGCAAATTGGAGTCCGTCAGCAGAGAGATCCGGAGTCGCATTCAGTCTTCATCGATTCCTGAAGATCTCAGTCGCGAGATGCTGTCCGCCGCTCACGAGCTAACGGAATTTCTGGGCCCTGATCTGCGTATGGCTGTCCGTAGCAGCGCCACCAGCGAGGACTCCGATGCCAGCTTTGCAGGGCAGCATTCCACGGTTCTGAACGTGAGCGAGGCCAACCTGGAACAGGCCTACAAGGAAGTTGTTGCCAGCACCTTCAATCCCCGGGCCATTTTCTATCGTCGGAGCAAGGGATACTCGGACCAGGATGTCATCATGAGCGTGGCATGCGTCGCCATGATTGACGCAACCGCCAGCGGTGTCCTGTACACCGTCGATCCAAACGACAGTCGCCGGTCCGAGATGCTGATCAGCGCTGTTTGGGGGCTCGCCGCCGGGGCCGTAGACGGATCCACCGATACGGACATGTTCAGAGTCGATAAACGGACCGGGAAGGTGACCAATCGGGAAGTGGCCTGTAAAGCCACGTTGTTGAGACCCGGGGGGCAGGACGGCATTCGAGAGAATGTGGTAGAAACCCATTTGATTGAGCAAGCCTGCCTGGAAGATGAGCAGATCGACAAACTGGTGGGTGCTGCACGACAGCTGGAGGATCATTACGGCTATCCCCTGGATATCGAATGGGCGCTTGATAACACGGGAGCGGTCTACATCATTCAAGCCCGCCCGCTGAAGGCGGCGTTGAAGTTCAAGACGGAAGACCTGTCAGAAGACGGCAACCACCGGGTGGATGGAGTGGAAATCCCCGGCCATCCCATTTTGCTCGACAGCGGCGTATCCGCATCAGAAGGCACCACATCGGGCCTCGCGTACGTGTTGCAATCCGATCACATGTTTCACCATGTGCCTGAAGGCGCCATCATTATCGCCCAGCAAACATCTCCCCGTTACGTGCCCCTCATGGGAAAGATACGGGCCATCATTACAGATGTCGGCAGTGTCACCGGACATATGGCCTCGGTCGCCAGAGAGTTCCGTTTGCCGACGCTGGTGGGCACGGGTACCGCGACCAAGGTGATTCATCATGGTGAGGAAATTACCCTGGATGCCACCCGGGGCATCGTTTACAAAGGACGCGTGGACTTCCTGCTGAAAGAGACCCGGCCGGTGAACCCCATGAAGGGCAGTCCGGTGTACAACATGGTACAGACAGCGCTAAAAAGAATCTCACCACTAAATTTGACCGATCCGAAAAAGGGCAACTTTTGCCCTGAAGGATGTGAAACCCTTCATGACATCATCCGCTTTGCCCACGAAATGTCGATGCAGGAAATGTTTCGAATCGGAGAGGGGATCTCCTCCAAAGAATCGGTGTCCATCCCCTTAAAAGTGTTTCTCCCTTTTCCCATCTATGTCGTCGACCTGGGTGGCGGGATGTCGATGGAACAGGGCAGCACAGAAGCAACTTTAAACAATGTGACGTCCATCCCCTTTAACGCGCTGCTCAACGGGATGTTGCATGAAGATGTGGACTGGCACCGGGAGGTGGGCATCAAATGGGGAGGATTTGCCTCGATTCTGGCCCAGTCCGCGATTCGCGATCCCATTAAGGAGGGCCGGATGGGTGGGCCGAACTATGCCATCGTTGCAGAGCATTACCTGAATTTCAACGCCCGCCTCGGGTATCATTTCGCGACGGTGGATACCTTTTGTGGCCCCAAGGTCAACGACAATTATATTACCTTCTATTTTAAGGGCGGGGCCGCCGATGTAGTGCGTCGGGGCCGCCGTGCGAAACTGATTGCCACAATTCTCAAACGACTCGGATTCAAGGTGGAGCAAAAAGTGGACATGGTGCGAGGAGAGGTAAAGAAATTCGAGAGCCAGGTCCTTGATGAAAAGCTGGATATCATCGGCCGCCTCTGCGGTTCCGTTCGCCTGTTGGACATGACCCTTTCCGACGACCGGCAGGTGGAGTGGTATGCCTCAGAGTTTTTAAACGGAAATTACAGTTTTCAACCCGAGAAAACCGAGTAAACTACATTCTTCGAAATATTTTTAGCCTACCTTAACCTTCTGATTTCTAATATTTTATCTACAATTTCCCTCGCATTAGAGCCGCCCCCCTTACAGTGTAAGGCCGAAACTTACGCCTCTTGGGTAAACACCAAACATGGATCATTCCCTCATAACCAAAAGGCGACTTCAGCCGACATACCCAACGGAGGTGCAGCATGAAAACCTATCGGAATCATCTTCCCCAATTATCCAATGAGCTGTTTATTACAGACGGCTGCGTGGAAACCACCCTGATGTTTCATCACGGCTACGATCTCCCGGAATTTGCCGCTTTCGATTGTCTGAGCCGGCCCGGCGGATATCAGATTCTCCACGACTACTATCTTCCTTATGTGGAACTGGCTCGGAGCAATGGGGTGAACTTTGTTCTGGAGAGTGTCACTTGGCGAGCGAGTCGGGACTGGGGAGCCAAGCTGGGATATACGACCCAAGATTTGAGGGAGATTAACCGGGCCTCCATCTCACTGTTGGAAGACATCCGCCGCGATCATGAAGACGGTAGGGCCACCATGGTCATCAGCGGCTGCATTGGGCCAAGGGGAGACGGTTACCAAGTGACCGAAAAAATGACCGCCGAAGCGGCTGAGACATATCATTTGGACCAAATCAGCACCTTCAGCAATACCGGGGCGGATCTGGTAACGGCCTTTACGTTGAATCACACCGAAGAAGCCATCGGCATCGTCCGGGCTGCCCAAACGTCGCAAATTCCCGTGGCCATCGGATTTACGACCGAAACAGACGGCAAACTGCCGTCTGGTCAGGGACTTGCCGAAGCCATTACGACGGTGGACAACGTGACCAACTATGGACCTGCCTACTACATGATCAACTGTGCCCATCCCACCCATTTTGCTCACGTTCTGGCCCGGGGCGGCTCATGGGTCCACCGGATCCAGGCCGTCCGCCCCAATCCGTCCACAAAGAGCCACGCAGAACTGGACGACGCCGAGGAGCTCGATGCCGGAGATCCCCGGGAACTGGGAGAGCGATGCGCCGGCCTGATGGAGACCCTGCCCAACTTGAATATCTTCGGGGGATGCTGCGGGAGTGATCATCGGCACGTGGAGCATATCACCAATGCGGTGACTGCGATGGCGGTCTAAATTATGTACACTGAATGTCAAAATTCTGTTCCGAATCCACGCGCTTGAACGTTATCCGGTGTTGGGCGGGTACAGCGAGTTGGGGCGACTTGTGGGGTCGTAGCCCTTGGGCGAAGCCCCAAGCCTTGGCGAAGACCAATGCCCCGCCCTGCGGTGCTAAACCCAGGCGCAACGCAGGGCCTGGCACCGTACCGGCCATAGAGCAGTGAAACGGAGCATATTCTTGGCAACGGCTCTAAAGAGCGGTATCTGGACGATGCCCTGATCCGGCGATGCCTTCAGCCCGGACATTGCACCAAACGGAGGTTTTTATGGCCAAGGCACTTCGAGGCGACGCTGTAGTACACCTACCGCGAGCCTCGAATAACGCAGGCCATGAACGCCTCCGTTTGGCCCAGAGGGTGAAATCTTTTCAGAGTCTTTTCTAAATCTTGTAGATCAAAAATAGTATGCTTGCCACGAAGGCACATAGTTGCACAAACGCCTCGATATTGATTCTTTTCAGCTATATGCTGAAAAGATTTCATGCAATATTCGGGTCAGTGCAGCTGGTAGTCATGTACGGCGATTTCGATTAAAGTGGGGAATCGAAAGGCCCTTCCGTGTGAAGACCGGGGTGTCACTCGTCGACGAGAGGTAAATTCCAACCCGTCACTATCCGAATGTTCCAAAACCACGTGGGCCGCTTTTGCCAGACCGCCGATCACCTCGGCAGTATAGTCATGTCGGTGCAGTAGCCCCTTTAATCGAAACGCTAATCCGCCGGTACTGAACTCAGCACTTATGGACCTAGCCTTGGTCCAGGTGTCTCTTCCGCCATAGGCGTCGATGGCGTTTTCCAACGTTTGGTTCATGGAGGCTATACCGATCTTCATGCTGTATCGGTTATAGAGATTGACAGAATTCTGTTCCGTTCGGAGGTAAGTCGTTCACACGACATATGGCTCAAAAACACCTATGTCATTCCGGCGGCGGCCTGAATTCGGTGAACAGCCAACCGATTCTGGATACCGGATCTGGGTCCGGCATGACGATGGATTCTTCGGCATCATTCAGAACCTGTTTTTGGCAACGGCAATAACATCATGTCATGGAAGCATAGACCTGAGCGGGCGTCCCCTTGGGACTATGGCAGGTACTAACCTTGTGATAGCAGCGGGCGTACCTTTTCCGCCAGCGCTTTTCCCATCGCCAGATGCTGGTCTGCATCGAGATGCACCCCATCCACATTGCTGGTGGTGGTTATCGAACCGGCATCGAAAAACGGACAGTTCAACTCTTCTGCGACCTGTTCCATGGCCTCAGCCAAACCGTGGGCCTGTTGATCGGCGCTGTCGAACTTTGGCGCAATGGCTCCCTTTGCCTGTTGAAGCGGCGGAGGCGCGACCACGAGGATCTCCGGGATGGGCATGCCCGGTTCGATGGGAGCGCGGCGTATGGCGGTGATCATGGCCCCAACACCCTGTGCCGAGTGCCAGGCGTTGTGCCGGTGCATGGACTGGAAATCGTTGGTCCCCAGCAACAGGATGACCAGAGACAATGGTGAATTCACCTCGATCCGTTGTTCAATGCCAACGATGCCGTTCCTTCCCGGCTTGAAGGGATCTTCCCAGACCGTCCGCCGCCCGTTCAAGCAATCCTCGATGACCCGTACCGATTCGCCCATGCGGGTGAGTTCTATTTCCATCACGCCCGGCCACCGCTGGTCGAAACGAAAGCGCTCTCGAGTATTGGGGATGATCCCCCAGCTGAGGGAATCGGCATACACCAGAATTTGATGCATGTGCTGATATACCGACATGTGGTTATCTCCTACCGGTGGTTGCTGTGAACGGTGAGTCGCTGATTCTCTTTATCATAATGTACCGAAGCCCCGCCACCATTGGCATGCCACTTTTCATAATAGTAGTTCGGCCCCTCGTCCGTCATTTCCCAGCCCCTTTTCTTGGCCATGATGAGAAAATCTTTTTCGGGAATAAGGCAATCATAATTTCGAATCCATCCGAACCCATCTACCTTGTAAAAACTAATATCCGTGGCGCTTTTTGGCAGCCAATCAACGGATACCACATGTTCCCCGGAGGTGGGTTCGCCTTGCCAGAACATAAATTGAACCAACCCGGCGGAGGCTGCAAAGAAGAGCAGTAGAAAAGTAACACCCCAAATGGCCCACTTCCGTTGCACCCGTTTAAAATGTTCGATGTTTTCCCAGCGATTGTGCTGCCACGCCCAAGCATTACCCTTGAATCCCAGGATGAACGGCATCACAAGGCCAATTAACGGCACAATGGTCAGCAGCCCAATCCAGGTTCTGTTGCCAATGGCCCAAAGAAAATTAAGAAAAAACGCTCCCCAATTCCACCCCCGTATGTCCGGAGGGACAAACGCATCCCAACCTTTACCCGATGTATTCTCGACCCTTGAACCGACGGGCCTTTCGTGCCTTTTTTGGTGATCTGACACGTTATCCGCTTGATCTGGAAAGCGCTTTGAAAAAACTACCCCGCACTTCAGACATTCATCCGAAGAGGCCTGCTCAAAATCGCATCTTGGACATATAATGGTTTGTTCAGCCAAAATTGAAGCTCCGGATGCTTCGGATCATATTTGTCATGCGGGCGCTAATAGAAAATTATAAATTACTACGGTCTCAACACGGTATTATTCATGCGCCTTTTGACAATCCAACGGATCTATAGCAGCTGGTTCCCGGTGATTGGGTCGCCCGGCCGAAGGATAAGATAAAATAAAACCGAAAATATCATCAACAGGAAGACCATGATAACAGTGCCCCAGACAGCCCAGCGCCTTTGGGCGCTCTTGAAGTGATCGATACTCTCCCAACGTTTGTTTCTCCAGGCCCATTCGCTTCCTTTGTACCCTAAAATGATGGGCATTACATAACCGATAATAGGCAGGATGCTTAACAGACCGATCCACGTTCTGTTGCCGAAGGCCCAGATAAAATTTAATAAAAATGCGCCCCAGTTCCATCCCTTTATTTCCGGTGGGATAACCGCCGCACGACCCTGGCCTGACGTGTTTTCTGTGATGGAGGCGGGTCGTCCCTGGGCGTCTATCGGTTCGGTGGTTGCATCGGTTTTTGCTTTATCAACCAGTTCCGAAAAAATAGTGCCGCAGTTTACACAAGCTTTGAACTCCGGCTGCTTGAAGTTGCATATTGGGCAGATGATCATTCGCGTATTCATAATAGAATATCTTCAGGCAGCCTTTTCTCAGTTGCGGTTGTGAAACAGTTCGGGTCGCAAGGTACATTACACAATTTTGATTCTGCTGCTTGCATCCTGTACGGACCGGGGACAAGGGTGACACGTGTTCGGAGACATAGGTAACACTTTTCGTGTTTCATTGTTCTTTTACAT